>Ga0187827_10000892_pt1 | contig 45357 bp, 40 predicted proteins | sample ETNtaG_39_FD_167969 | JGI IMG/M metagenome (GOLD analysis project Ga0187827, IMG submission 167969) | Marine microbial and viral communities from oxygen minimum zone, Eastern Pacific Ocean - ETNP2014_SV_150_PacBio MetaG (Illumina Assembly) | ecosystem: Environmental > Aquatic > Marine > Hypoxic...
GCTTCCGGCGGGTGTGAGCGCGGCCGCCTCTGAAAGCGAAACGGTTTTATCTATCATTCGTCCACATAAACGCGGTACTCGAACACGTGCGTGCCGGCCGGGTAAAGCTGAAAGCCATCGTCGATTTCCTGGACGAAAGTGACCTCGGTGTGGAGCAGGTGCTCGCCGCGCGGCCAATCGCTGAGCCCGGCCAGCCGGTAGTGGCAGTACTGCCCGTTGAACTCGCCTTGCAGCGCGAGAAACTGGGCCGTAGAAATCGGCTGCCCGTTCACGCTGAAATTTAATTCCATGGTCTCCAGATTGCTGTCCGCGAGCGCCTCGCCAGCGGCGCACCAGCTGTACAGCCAGAGCACCTCCCTAGAATCGTCCAGCGACACGGTGTAAGTATAGACCTCGCCGCCCCGGCCGGGATTGTTGTACTCCTCCGGCGCGAACTGCTCCAGGACCGGAATATGCTGCTGCACCGCGGCGTGGGTTTCGGCGGGGCTCATCACTGTCGGCGGGCCGGAGGGCTGCACGCCGGCAGCCTCCGGGCGCAGCAGCAGCGCGACCGCCTGTGCCAGTAGCGCATCGCCCTCACCGAAGACGGTCTCCTCGGTCACCGGCACGAGCACATCGGGCAGCACGCCGATGCCCTCGACGATAATGTTGCCCTGCATGTCATGATCCATTCCGGTGGGAATCTGAAAGGAAAGCTCGCCGGGAAGCTCATACTGCCCGCGGCCGACTTCGCCCATGATGCCGTTGCTGGGATAGTGCCCCAGCACGGTGACCTGCGGAAGCTGACTGAAGACCCAGGCCACGTTTTCGCAGGCGCTGGCGCAGGCCGGACTGACGAGCACCGCTGTACGCCCGCTGTACTGCAGCTCCTCATCTGGCTCGATGCTGTCCGGCGGGCCGTGGGTGTCGAAGCGCTCCAGCCGTTCGCTGTAATAATACCCGCGCATCACCTCCATCTTCTTGGTGGTGAAATACGCGGCCAGCCCGGTACCCATGGGCGAGCCGCCCATATTCTGGCGCAGATCCAATATCATGCCCGCGGTTTCGCGTTCGCCGAATAGCGCCACCGCGCGCTTGAAGAGGCGAATGGTCAGGTTTAGGTCATCGGCGAGCGACCATATGCGCACGTAACCGAGCCCGGAATCCTCCAGGATCTCATACTCCACCGGTGGAGCGTCGCGGTCAAAATCGGCGAAGAGCGAGCTTGCAACAAGGCTGGCGCGTTCGGGCCGTAATATTAGGCTGGCCTGCTGTACGTCGCCGCCAAGGTTGCGCCAGCTGAGCTGCAGGTTTGTGCCCACCTGCCCACGCGTCAGGTAGCGATATTGCTCCAGCCTGCGCACGTGCGGTGCGGAAAACGGCCCGTTCCACGCGGTGACGGTGGCCAGCGCCTCTTTGACCGGTTGCGCGTTGACTGCGATGATTTCAGCGCCAAGCTGGATGTCGGCCGCTTCGGCAGCGCCGCCCGGGGTGACGAAGCTGACCAGCACGCGCCCGTCGCTCAACTCGGTCAGGCCGAGCCCCACGCCGCCCCCGGTTTCGTGCTGGAAAAGGCCGCCGTCATCCCCGCCGAGGCCGACATGACCATCAGGGATGCTCATGGCAAATTCGCGCATGGCCAGATACCACGCCTGCCGGTCGGCGGTGGTCTGCGCCGCCGCAACGCGCGTGGCGAAGCGGTCGTACAAACCCTGCCAATCAACGCCTTTCAAATCGGTGAAGGGATATTCCACAGATGCCTTGCTCCAGAGCGCTTCGAAGGCCTCGCTGTAACTCATCTCGGCGTAGTCGTTGACGGAGACATCGCCTTCGTGCAGCGTGATTTCTGGCGCGCGTTCCTTGTGGAAGGCGAAGGGCGCGCTGTCGAGGTCGACAATTGTATAGCCCGGCTGCAGCGCGGTGACGGGGTCGTCGGAAGTGAAGAGCAGCCCGTCCGCGCCGAAATCGCTGGGGAATGCTTGCTGCCCGTCCGGTGCCCATACGAGCAGAACGCCGCCGATGATCTCGTCGCGGTTTTCGCTATCTATGCGCGCCGAAGTCCACACGCTCGACCAGCCACGGAACTCGTCCCGCCCCAGGAACGGATCGGCGACCAAATTGGCCTGCACAGCCACGGCGAAAACGCGCACGCCGCGGTCGGTGCGCCCGTTGTTGTCCACATCCACCAGCACGCCGGATGGCCCCGCCGGTAGATGCAGCACATATTCCCAGCTGTGCTCCCCGCTGCGCGTTAACGGCCCGAGAACCTGGTTTTCCGGCGGGATGACAAACTCGAAATCGCGCGCCACGAATCCGGCTTCGTCTTCCAGCATGACGTACGGCTCCACCAGATAATTGTCAAAGAGCGGAAAGGTGATTTCGGCGCTGCCGGTCACTTTGACTGGCTCGTTGGCGAGCGCTGCGGAGGGATGAAGGGCGGAGAGCGCCGGGGCTGCCGCCTCGGTGGCGGCGGCCTGCTCACTCTCCATTTTTGTGCCGGTAGGGTACCCGCTCTCTGCCGTGGCAGTCGGTGGCGGCGCGGTGGCGGGAGCGGACGTGGCGGGGGTACATGCGACCATCATCAGCGCGTGCGCAATCAGCCCGGCAATGAGACTGGCATTTCTTTTCACGGCTCGGCGGGTGGCGGAGCCACGGGTACGGTTAATCGTCCTGTCCCCAGACCTTGATATTGTCGCTGGAGGGCAGCGGGATGCGGTGACCATAGAGGCGGTGCCAGAGGGTATAGAGCGCGCCACCGCTCAGCAGCCCCAGCCCGAGTTCGGGCAGCTGCTGCCGCCATTGCGAGAGTTTGTACATCGCAAAGCACACCGGCAGCACCAGAAAGATCAGCGATAGTCGGCGCGCTTTCTTTTCGATGCGAAAATACAGCGCCAAAATAGCGAGAGTGGCCAGCGTAAAAAGGGCGACAATGTCCCAGTGCAGATTGAGCAGGGATTCCATGGGCGTGCGCGCTGGTGATTATACCGCGCCGGGCAGCGGATGCGCGCACCCTCGCCGGATTGTCGCGGCGCTAAAATGATACAATGCGGCCATGCCCATCGCAGTGCTGACTGAATCCGTTGTCTCCAAAATCGCCGCTGGCGAAGTGGTGGAGCGCCCGGCTTCGGTGGTGAAAGAGCTACTGGAAAACGCGCTCGATTCCGGCACGGGAAGCATTAATGTGGAAGTCGATGGCAGCGGGCGGCAAATCGTGCGCATGGCCGATGATGGCGCCGGCATCCCGGCGGCGGAGGTGGAGCTGGCATTCGCACGGCACGCCACCTCCAAATTACGCTCGGCGAGGGATCTTGACGGCATCGAAACGCTCGGTTTTCGCGGCGAGGCGCTGGCCTCCATCGCCGCGGTCAGCCGCGTGCAACTGGTGACGCGCGCGCCGGGCGAGCAGACCGGCACGCGCCTGCGCGCCGAGGCGGGCAAAATCAGCGACCGCGCGAGCATCGGCGCGCCGCGCGGCACGGTGGTCTCGGTGGAGAACCTATTTTTCAATGTTCCCGCGCGGCTGAAGTTTCTCAAATCTGATGCGGCCGAAAAAGGGCGTATCGCCCGAGTGGTGTCGCGTTACGCTCTCGCTTATCCGGCGGTGCGCTTTCGTCTGCACTTCGACAACCGCCAGGCGTTTCAATCGCACGGCACTGGAGACCTGCGCGATGTTCTGGTGGCCGCCTACGGGGCGGAGACGGCCGGGCAGCTGCTGGAACTTTCCGGAAGCGAGCAGGAAGGCATTTCCGTACATGGTTTTGTGAGTCCACCCGGACTTAGCCGCTCCAATCGGCGTGAAATTACGCTCTTCGTGAACGGGCGCTATGTGCACGACGCGCAACTTGGCGTGGCGGTCACGCGCGCGTACCACACGCTGCTGATGACCGGGCGCTATCCGATTGCGGTGCTTTCCATAGCGCTCCCGCCGGGAGAGGTGGATGTGAACGTGCATCCGGCAAAAACGGAAGTGCGCTTCCGGCAGCGCAACAGCGTCTTCCGCGCTGTGGAGCGCGAGGTGCGCCGGACGCTGTTGAATCAGGCGCCGGTGCAGAGTGTGACGCCTGCGGGATGGGCGCAGGCGGGTGCTGCCGCTGCGCTCGACTGGCGAGAGCCGGTCGCCGTTGACACGCAGGCGGACGTGGTCCCCGCCCCCGCGCCGGCTGCCGATTCCATCCCGGGAGCTGGAACCCAGGCTGGGCTTCCTGTGGGCGGAGTGCCGCTGCTGCGCGTCATCGGTCAGGTCGGCGCGGCTTACATTGTTGCTGAAGGTCCGGACGGGCTATACCTGATTGACCAACACGCTGCCCATGAGCGCGTCCTTTATGAGGCTTTCATGGCCGCCGCGCAGGGCGCGCAGGTGGAATCGCAGGCCTTGCTTCAGGCCGCGACGGTCACGTTGGTGTCACAGGAAGCGGAGGATTTGCGGCAGCAGCTCGATGCCTTGCAGGGTTTGGGCTTCGAAGTGGAGCCTTTTGGGGGCGATAGTTTCGTGGTACGCGCGCTTCCGGCGGTTCTTGGCGCGGTCACGGCCGAGCAGGCGCTGCGCGCCGTGGTGGAGCGCGACTATGATAACAGCCACACATTGCCACCGGGCGCGGAAGCGCGCATCATCGTGCGGGTGTGCAAGCGCGCCGCCGTGCGCGCCGGGCAAGTGCTTTCGCACGACGAGCAGGCAGCGCTGTTGCGGCGACTGGAGAAATGTCTTTCGCCACGCACATGCCCGCACGGTCGCCCTACTATGATTCATTTGAGTGTGGATGCGTTGCAGCGGCAGTTCGGGCGCAAGGGCTAATCTGCCGCATGCATAAAAGGTAAAGAGAGATACTATCAATCTGGCTGCAGGATGGGGAGCTGCGCCTGCGTGACGACCTACCGATTCCGACGCCGCCGCCCGGGGAAGCGTTGGTGCGCGTGCTGCGCGCCGGTATCTGCAACACCGACCTGGAGCTGACAGGCGGTTATTATCCCTTCACCGGCGTGCTGGGGCATGAGTTTGTCGGCGTGGTGGAGCACGGCCCGCATGAGTTGTTGGGCGAGCGTGTGGTGGGCGAGATAAATGCGGTCTGCAGCCAGTGCACGCACTGCCGACACGGAAGGCGAACACATTGCACCAACCGCACTGTGCTTGGAATCGTGCAGCGTGATGGCGCCTTTGCGCAATACTTGACGTTGCCGACTGAGAACCTGCATGTAGTGCCGGCAGTGCTTTCTACCGATGCCGCCACTTTCGTCGAGCCGCTGGCAGCCGCGCTGCAGATTCAAGAGCAGAAGCCGATAGGGTCGGGAGACCGCGTGCTGCTGGTGGGCGCGGGGAAACTAGGGCAGCTCATCGCGCAGACGCTGGTGCTGACCGGTTGCGATTTGCATGTGGTCGACCGCAACCGTGCCAAACTGGAGCGTCTTGAGCAAAGCGGTATTGCGACCGACGCGGCGGCAGATGTGCCCGCGGGGGAGTTCGACATAGCGGTGGACTGCACCGGAAACGCGGATGGGTTCGCCATCGCTCGGGCGGCGCTGCGCCCACGGGGGACACTGGTGCTGAAAAGCACCTACGCGGGTCAGCTCAACGTGGATGCCTCCGCTCTGGTGGTGGACGAAATCATACTGCTTGGCTCGCGCTGCGGCCCGTTCGCGCCGGCGCTGCGCCTGCTTGCCGAAGGGCGGGTGCAGGTGGAGCCGCTCATCCACGCCCGTTATGGGCTTGCGGATGGATTGGCGGCATTCGAGCGCGCTCAGCAGCGCGGAATTCTTAAGGTGCTGATGACGATGGAATCTGCCGGTGGGTAATATCGGCGGCGAGCGAACGCCTTAGATTATAACTCGATTGTCATCAAATCGCGCGCGAGTTCGACCGGGCCGCTGAAACAGCTGCGCGCCTCGGTGAGAAGCTTGGATTCGTCCGCGCGGTGCACGTCATAGTGGATGAGATAGAGCTCGCCGACCTGCGCCCGGGCAGCGACTTCTCCGGCCTGCGCGGCGCTGCTGTGCCCGTTGGCTAGAGCCGTGGCCTCGTGCAGCAGCACATCCGCGCCCGCAGCCAGGCGCACAATGGAAGCGCATGGGGCGGTGTCAGCGGAATAGGCAAGCGCCCGCCCGCAGGATTCGTCTGTGATGCGCAACCCGACGACTGGCACCATGTGCTCGCCCGGTGAAGCGCTAACGGTGAAATCATTGCTCGTCAGCACCGGCGCGTTCTCGTGCAGAGGAATCTCGTGCAGATCGACCGAGAAGAAACCGGGCCACTGCTGCCATTCATAAGCATCCATCAGTTGACTAAAGCGCTGCAGGCAATGTACCGGCGCGTGGATGCGTAACGGCTGCTTGCGGCCGAACAACCACATGTTCATCAGCATTAGCGGCGCGCCACTGATGTGGTCGGGATGGAAGTGCGTCAAAATCAGGTCGCTAATGGAATCGTAGGCGATTTCCGCCTGCGCCAACCGAACGGTTGGATTGGAACCACAGTCTACCAGAATGCCGCTGTGCTTGCCGTGTACGGCGAAGTGGGTGAGCTCGTGGGCGGCGTCCGGAATGGAATATGCGCAGCCGAGAATGGTAATAGAGGCCATGCGCTCCCAGTCAGGTCACTTTGGTCTCTCGCGTGTGAACGGCCCGCACTACGGGCAGACGGGCGGCGATCGCGGGCAGCGTCTCGGACACATCGGCGTGCAGCACCACGTTCGCCGCCTGGTCAAGGTGCGTCTCTTCACGGTTGATGATGATCAGCGCTGCGCCGTTTCGGTGAGCCATGGCGGGCAGGTCTGCGGCCTGGAATACTTGCAGCGAGGAACCAGCCACTAGCATAAGGTCGCAGCTCAGCGCCGCCTGTTGTGCCTGCCGCATTGTCTTTTCCGGAAGTATCTCACCAAACAGGATGACTTCGGGCTTCAGCACACTCCGGCATTGCGCACAGGTCGGTAATCCCGTTCCCGCGCGCAGCAATTGCTCCCTGAACTGGTCGCTCGCGTAACTGCGGCCGCAGCTCAGGCAGCAGGCGGCGCCAATTTCCCCGTGAAGCTCGAACATCCGCTGTGAACCGGCGCGGCGATGCATCTGATCAATGTTCTGGGTGATGAGCGATGCTAGGAATCCGCCGTGCTCAAGCGCCGCCAGCGCGTGGTGACCGTGGTTAAGTTCCGTTACAAACATCCGCTGCGCCAGCGGGCGGGTCCATCCGTAGAATGCTTCCGGCTTGCGCCGAAAGCCGGCCAGCGACGCCATCTCCATCGGGTCGACATGTTCCCACAGTCCGGTGCCGCGGCTGCGGGAAATCGGGAATACTCGAGGCGGTGGACATGCCTGCGCCAGTGAATGCCACCGCGTGGCGAGCCCTTCGAAACAGCCGCACAGTGGTGGAAATGAATTGCTCCTCGGACGATTGCACCGAAAACCTTATCACACAAGTCTAGCACACGCGTCTGTGAGCGACAATTCTCGTCTAGTTGAAGGTTTGCGGTTGGTATCGTCAACACTGGCGGCAGGAAATGAGCGACCAACGACGGGCTCCCCGGAAGGCCTAGATGCTATAATCGCAGCGTGTTGGTGGCGATGTCCGCGCGGTGCGCCGCGCAGGGTCGTAGAAGAGCAAAGGAGTAACCGCTGTGGACGTCCTGCCCATGGACTTTTCCCCCCAATTGCATTGGCCGGCATGGTGGCCGGGTAAGGCGGTGCTGTTCGTCTGCCTGCTGGCCGTTGCTTTTTCCCTTTACCGACGCAGACACGCATGGAAAGACCTAAATGCAGCCGCGCGGAGTGGTTTTTGGTTACTGCTGCTGATGGCTGTGGTGGTCAACATCACTTCCGCCCTTTCATTGGCAGTTGAGCACCCTTTTATTCCAACCGGCCCTGATGGGCCAACTGAAATCGCGTTATTGTCATACGCCTCGGTTGTACTCGCGGCTGGCTGGTGGGGCGGTGGTTTCGCGGTGGTGCTCGCGCTGGCGGGCGGGTTGGCGAACGCCTTCTGGCATGGCCAACACCTGTTTGCCCTGCTGGAATGGGCGCTGGTCGCCGGGATGGTTTCTTATCTGGTGCGCCAAGATTACACCGGTGGGCTGCCGGCGCTGCTGCGCCGGCCGCTGCCGGCGGTGCTCGTCGTGGGCATGCTGGTCTGGCCTTTGCAACTCGCCTCTCTGATATTGGATGCTGGTCCGCGCGGACTTTCACAGCTGGACCGGATAACCGCAATCTGGTCCGGCAGCGCTCCGCCCCTGTTTGGCGCACTGCTTATGGCCGGGCTGGTGGGCGAACTGGCTCGCGGATTCGCGCCGAACCACTGGTACCGGAAGACACCGCGCCGGCTGCCGCCCTACGCCGCGAATCTGAACAGGCGGCTGCTGTTCGCGCTGCTGCCGATGGCGGTGATGGGCATTGGGGTGCTGTTCTGGGCAAATACACTTATCGCGCGTCGCGCGGCCATTGACATGGTTGTCCATCAGATGGCGCGCGACGCGGTGCATGCCGCCGAGATTATCCCCTTCTTCATCCGCACCGGGGAGAGCCTTGTGCTCGATCTCTCGCGGGACGTCCGACTGCGCAGCGGCGATGCTAATGCGCGGAGGCAGCAGCTCTCACAGGGCATTCGCACCGTGCCGTATTTTAACCAACTGGTGTTTTTCGACGCGCTGGGGCGTCCACTTGCGGGTTACCCCGAAACTGATGTGACCGTGCTGGGGCTGACCCCGGCCGAGATTGCCGCTGTGCAAGTTGGCCTGCAGGGAGTGCTGGGCCATGAGCTAGTCTTTCCGGTGCGGAACAGCGCAGCCGCTCTGGTTTCTTTTGTCTCGCCCGTGACCGACCCTGATACAGGGGCCTCAGTGGGTGCATTGCTTGGCCGCGCGGACATCGTCACCAGCCCGCTCATGCTTCCGGCCATAAATAGTTTGCAGGGCTTGCTAGTCGGCTCTGGCATGGGATTTATCACGGATGGACAGGACCGTGTCCTCTACCATCCGGATGCAATCCAGTTGCAGCAGGTGTGGCGACCGACAGCCGATGCCGAGCTGCTGCCCGCAGCCTCGGCCGCTGGCCACGCGTATCAAGATCGAGCTGCAGATGGTTCCACAAGGTTGGTGTACTACCTGCCGGTGGAGGGTTACCCGTGGAACGTGGTGATTGTGGTGCCGGGTTCCGCGGTGCTGACGCAAGCTACGCAGATTTCGTTTCCGCTCGCGCTGCTGTTGCTAGCCGGTGGTGCACTCGGGATAGTGTTCCTGTTGATGATCAGCCGGCATCTGACGCGGCCGCTGGGCGCGTTGGCCGCCGCCACCGAGCAGATTATTGCCGGGAAACTGGGGGAGCCGGTGCTAATCAGCGGCGCGGATGAGGTGGGCCGGTTGGGTGAGGCCTTCGAGCGTATGCGCGTGCGTGTGCGTTCGCAAGTGGACGGGCTCAGCCTGCTCCTGCAGGCTTCCATTTCCGTGGCCAGCAGCCTTAATCTAGACGAGTCTTTGCCGCCCATTCTGCAGGGCGCTTTGAGCGTTACTGATGCCGAGGGCGCACGCCTGCTGCTCGTGCCGTTTGACGGGAGGCAGGATAAACTGCAGAGTTATTCCGCCGGGGCGGGCGCTGCTGAGATGAGCGCGTTTGATGCCAATATCCTCCAGCTGGTCGAGACGGAGGCAGAGATTGTTGCAATAGAGAATGTGGCCCGCGCGCGAACAGTGCTGGACGTCGGCACCGGGCCACACTCTCTGCAGGCGGTCATCGCGCTGCCGCTGCATCACGAGGCCAATCTGCTGGGCGCGCTCTGGCTGGGTTACACCGAGTCACATCATTTTTCGCGCGAAGAATCTGATCTGCTGACCACGCTGGCGGGTCAGGCAGCAGTGGCTGTGGCGAAGGCCCGCTTGTTCGAGGCCAGCGAGGGCGGCCGGCAGCAACTTGCCGCCATTCTCACCGCCACCCCGGATGCGGTTATCGTCACCGACTCGAAATTGCGCTTGTTGTTGCTTAACCCGGCAGCCGAGGATCTTTTCGAGCTGCAAGGGCAGCAGATTACAGGGCGCCGCATCAACGAGATGATTCATCAACCCCAACTGGCAGTCGCCCTGCGCGCGAGTGATGAGCGCGCCTCCGCGCATGAAATAAAACTTCCGGATGGGCGCACGTTCTCGGCCTCGACCTCCTCAATTTTGTGGCAGGATGGCTCTATTATAGGCCGCCTGGCCGTGTTGCGTGATGTCACAGATTTCAAGCAACTTGACCGGCAAAAAAATGACGCAATGGCTGCCGTCAGCCACGACTTGAAAAACCCTCTCTTGCTCATGCACGGATACGCCACAATGCTGCCGATGGTGGGCCAACTCAACGCCCGCCAGCGCGATTTTTCTGAGAAGATTGTGGCCGGTGTTGAGCAGATGAGTACACTGATAGAGGATGTGCTTGATTTGCATCGCATCGAATCTGCGCCGGGCTCAGACTGGGAAAGCTGTCGACTGGAGGTTCTGCTGCAGCAGCTGGTGGAGGAAATCCGACCGGCTGCCGTTGCCAAAGATATCCAACTAGCCTGCGCGGTTGCTGCCGGAATCGAGCCTGTCTCAGGCGATGAGAATTTACTGCGGCGGGCAATCCGCCATTTGCTAGACAACGGAGTGCGCTACACGTCCGCCGGAGGCAGCGTGCAGACACGGGTGGAAATGCGCGCAGAGGACGTTGTGTTGGCGATCGCCGATAGCGGCTTCGGCATCTCCCGCGCCGACCAGGATCGGCTGTTTGAGCGGTTCTACCGCGTGAAAGGTCACCAGGAGGGCGAATCAGGCGGCAGTGGCCTTGGGCTTGCTTTCGTCAAATCAATCGCTGAGCGCCACGGTGGGCGCGTCTGGCTGGAAAAAAGTCAACTGGGGCAAGGCAGCACCTTCTCTCTCTCCCTGCCCGCTCAGAAGGGCGACGGCGATGAAAGCTGAACAGCGCCCAAACGCCGGCATTTACAATCCTGCCCTGCCGTGGTAGACTTGCCACGTTGCGAGCAGGGTGTCCACCTCTCGCTTTCCGCTCTGATTAGGTGTTCTCTCCGAACCTGAAAGGGGTTATCCCGAGGAAAGAGGTTTTCCGATAATGCGTGACTACGAAATTGCGTCTATTCTGAGTGTGGAATTGGATGAGAGCGGCCTGGCTGCTCTGACAGAAAGAATCGCGAGCTGGATTACGGCTGCTGGAGGCGAGGTTGCCTCGGTGGATAATTGGGGCCGCCGCAAACTGGCCTACCCTATCAAGAAGCAGCGGGAAGGACACTACGTTTTTTGGTCTGCCAGCCTGCCACCGGCTGCACCCGCCGAAATTGAACGCCAGATGCGCCTGAACGAGGACGTGCTCCGATTCATGGTTGTGCGGGCCGAATTGCCACCCCCGCCTGAAGAAGAAGAGGTGCACGAAGAGCAGGGGGAAGGCGAAAGCGCTGAAGAAAGTGATGGTGCAGGTGAAGCGGACACCAGCAGCGGTTCTGATGCCGAGGAATCGGCCAGCCATGAGCCGGATACGCCGGAGACAAACGCAGACGAAAGCACGCCGGTCGCATAGGCTGGTGTGCTGACAGGTTGAGGCTTTTTTCGGAAAGTGGCACCGATGTCAAAGGGCTTGAACAAAGTTATGTTCATCGGGAACGTAGGCGGCGATGTGGAGGAGCACTACACGCCCGGTGGACAATCGGTAAAGTCCTTTCGTCTGGCAACCATCCGCGCATGGATCACTTATCGGGGCGAGCGCCATGAGCGGACAGAATGGTTCATGGTGGTGTCCTAGGACAAACTGACCGAAATCTGCTCGTGCTTCCTGTGAGGCAGGATCGGCGGCGTGAACATAAAGGGGCGATTAAGCGATAGGGCCCGCAGGATAGCGATGGCAGTCAGAAGGCTCAAACTGAGGTCATTGCCCAGGAGATGATTCTGCTGGATGTGCCCGCGCGTGGGGAAAGCGATACTGCGTCCGCGGCAGAAAATGAAGCTTCCCGCCCGGAGACCAGTGAAGGTGACTTTCATTTTTTTGAGGAGTTCCCCATGAGCGTGTGCCCACCCGTATGGATGAAAACCGAGAGGAGCAATTGTCATGCTGAGGGAGCATCAGCGACCGGAGCGTCTCGTTTTGTGACGAATGAAATTCTTCGCTTGCTATGTTTGCTCATAGTGACACTGCGGGACTTGGCGTCGCTATAAATCCATGGTTATTTTGTCGAAGGAGGAATAGACGATGAGTTTTCATAGAGGCGGCCGACGGCGGTCATATCCGCGCCGGCCAAGAGTGTGCCAGTTTTGCGTGGACAAGATTGACAACCTCGATTACAAGAATATCGAAATCATAGCCCGACAAACCGGCCCGGAAGGCAAGATAAACCCTCGCCGCCGCACTGGCACCTGCGCCCGGCATCAACGTATGCTCGCCACGGCAATTAAGCGCGCCCGGCACATGGCGCTGCTGGCGTTTGATCGCGGCACCTGGGTGTAGCTAACCTTCATCTGAACAGGAATGGGCAGCAACTGGGCCGCTGGTTCCGGACGGCCGCAGCGGCGGCGCATGCATCACGGTAAACGCGAGCGCTCGCTCAAGGTCTGGCTACTGGTGGCCACGGCAGCGGTAACCCTACTCGTGGTCGGGCTGCTCGGGCATGGCCTTTTGCAGCAGTACTGGTTCACCCCGCGCCGGGCAGTCGCAATTGTCGGACTGAGTGAAATCTCACTGCGCACATTGCAACAGCAGACGCGCTATCGGCGTGTGCAGCTGCTAAATGAGTACATCACCTATTCCGAGCTGCTGCAATATGCCGGCGAGCAGCGCGGCCAATTGCAGGCGCGGCTGGACCAGATTGACGACCTGCTGAACGAACCGGTCGTGCTGGCGCGGCAGGTGACGGAGGAATTGATCGCCACGGAGTTAGTGCGCGCCGAGGCCTCCGCGCGGGGAATCACAGTGGGCGTGAATGAAATCGAAGCGGCGGCAAATGCGTATTTTGGCTACGATCCCGACGCGGAATCCCCCACTCTGGCGCCCACTGCCGTGATTGACGCGGAGCCAGAGGGCGATCCTGCGCCGACCCCATTTCCCACCCCTACCCCGTTCACAGAAGCGGCGTATCAGGAAACTTATTCCGCTCATCTGGAAACGCTCAGCGCCGACACCGGCATGAATGAGACCGGTTTTCGCGAACTGTTTGAGCGACGCTTACTGATTGGAAAAGTACGTGATGCCGTGGCCGCTGAATTGGATGTTGCCGAGGAACAGCAGGTGCACGCGCGCCATATTCTGCTCTCGCGGGATGAATTTGAAACCGCGCAGGACGTTTTAGAACGTGCGTTGGCGGGCGAGGATTTCACTGCGCTTGCGGCGGAGTTCTCTGCCGACGCCTCCAATTCCAAAACGGGCGGTGAACTCGGCTGGTTCCCGCGCGGCCAGATGGTGGCCGCCTTCGAGAACGCGGTATTTTCGGCCGAAGCTGGTGTCTTACCTGAACCGGTCGAAAGCCAGTTCGGGTGGCATGTGGTCGAGGTGCTGCAAAACGAGGTGCGCGCGCTGCCTGAGAATATTTTCGAGCAGCGTCGGCGGATGGCTTTTGACGATTGGCTTGCCGGGCGGCGCGCCGAGACCGACATCGAAATCCTCGACTGGTGGGAAGAACTTGCGCCGGCCGAGCCGACGCTACAGGATTTCTACGCGCGCCTGCGCTCCGAGTAAGGCGCGAACTAAGCGCGGGGATGCGTTACAGCCTTTCCCGCTACGCTAGTTCCTCGATTTCATCCGGTCTCAGACTGATAACCTGACTGGCGCTGTCCGCGCCCATGTTGATGCCATAAACCGTGTCAGCCACCTCCACCGTGTGGCGATTATGCGTGATGAGCACGAACTGGGTGTTCTCGCTAATCTCGCTCAGGATTGCTCGGAAGCGGCCCACATTGCTTTCATCCAGCATCGCGTCTACCTCGTCCAGCAGCGCAAAGGGGGTGGGGCTGACACGCAGCAGCGCGAATATCAACGCACACGCAACCAATGCACGCTCGCCACCGGAGAGCAGCGCAAGCCCCTGCTGACGGCGACCTGGCAGCCGAGCTATAATCTCCACGCCAGTGTTGCTCAAGTCGCTGGGGTCACTCAATTCCAGACGGGCGCTGCCGCCAAGAAACAGGCGTTTAAAGGTGAATTCAAACTCTTTAGACACTGCATCGAACGTGTTCTGGAACTCGCGTTGCATCAACTCGTCCAGCTCGGCAATCACCTCCCGCAGCTGCGCTGACGCGGCCTCTAGGTCTTCGGTTTGTGTGGTTAGGTGTTCGTGGCGCTCATGCACGTCATCGTATTCTTGCAACGCTTCCGGATTGATGCCGCCGAGACGGCGCAGCTGTACTCTGCGCCGGTTGATTGACCGCTCAATTTCCTCGGGAAGTTCGGAGACATACTCCAAATGTTCCACCAGTTGATCGAACGGTAGTGGGGTCGATCCGGTGACCTCCTCACCGAATTCCAGTTCGGCCAACCCGAAGTCATCATTGATCTGAGACTGAAGCGTACGCAGCCGGTCCTGTGCACGTTGGAATTCCACTTGTGCCTGCGCGTGGCTGTGCTCTCCGGAATGCACCTTTTCACGAAACTGCTCCTCAGGGTCATCAAGAGAGGCCAGCTCTGTTTCCAGTGAGTGAATGGTTTCCTCTTCCGGGTCAATCTGTTCCTGCAATCGGGTGAGCGTCTGCTGAGATTTTTGCTGTTGCTCATTGAGTTCGGCCACCTTCTCGCGCAGCGCATCAATCTGCGCAGCGAAGTCCTCTGCCTGTGTACGGCGCGCGTCGACGCGCGCGTTCTCACGTTCATAGGCGGCTTGCACCTCGGCGTGGCGTGCGTCGGCGTCCTTTAGTGCACGTTCGGTCACGGCCAGTTCGGTCTGGCAGGCAGTGACGGTTTCAGGGAGGCCATCGGCATCCAGGTCCAGCAGCTTCGCCTGGATTTCATCAACCTGTTTTTCAGTTTCGGCGTGTTTTCCTGCCAGTAGCTCCAGATCGCCCGTGCACGTCTGCAGCTCTTCAGCGGCCGCTTGCAGCCTGCTATGTGAGGTCTCGAGCTGCTGGCGGTTCCATTCTTCGTTCGCCTGGGCGCGCTCCAGTTCCAGTCGCGTCGCGTCTCGCGCCTCGGTGGCTCGTTGCGTTTGCTCCTGCTGCTCGGCCAGTTCCGTTAGAGCAGTTTGCAGCTGCGCCTGCGACTTGTCCAGAGCCCCAGCACGCGCTCTGTGCTCTGATTCCAGTCGGGCGTGTTCGGTCGTTGCGGTAGCGATTTTCTCTGGTAGCGTGCGCGTCTCACGCGCCATGGCGAGGTTATGATCTTCAGCCGTACGTCCGATGATCGTGGCTCCGTCCGCGCGGTAAATCTCGCCGCTCAGGGTGACTGCCAGCGCGTCCGGCGGAAGGTCTGTGGCTATTCGGCGGGCAGCCGCGCGGTTCTCGCACACCGCTGCTCGCCCCAGAATGACGGTGATGGCGGGGCGATGCTCGCGGGCGCATCTAACTAAGTCAACTGCCCAACCGATACAGCCAAATTGGGTGGGTGCGGGCAGCGGTTTCGGTGGGCGCATCTGCTCCAGCGGCAACAGAGTGGCGCGGCCTCCGTGCCGGTCGAGCAACTCGAGTGCGGTTTCGACGGACGACCAGTCATTCACCACGCTGGCTTCTAGACTGCTCCCAAGCACTGCGCCGATGGCGGCCTCGTGATGCGGGTCAGTCTCAATAAGATCCATCAGGCTGCCGATGTGGCCGGGCAGGCGTCCGCCGGTGGCGGCCTGGCGCAACCGTTGTGGCCCGGAAGCGGTTTCGCCGTCGCCGGTGCGCTGCTGCCCCAGCCACGCTTTCTTGGCCTGCAGCCGCTCAACCTGAGCGAGAGCGGCGGCAACTTTTTCCGTCAACGCCTCAATCTCCGCGCGGGCGGCATCGCGTTGTTCAGTGCAGGCATTGTGCGCGGTTTCGGCTGTCTCACGGGCCTCGCGCTCGCGCTGAAGCTGGCTCTCGCGCGAATTAAGCCCCTCTTTCGCCGCCTGCAGATTCTGCGCGGAGTGCTGTGCTTCTCGTTGCAGTTGTTCAATCTCCAGCGTGAGTTGGTGGCTGCGTTCCTGCAGCGCCTGCTGTCGGGCGCGGCGCGTGAGCAGCTGTTCGCCGATACCGGCGGCCTGCAGCCGCTGTTGCGATTCGTCGCTCTTCAGGGCAGCGCGTTCGCTTTCGCGTTCTTGCTGCCGTTCCCGAATGGCAACCTGTCGCGCTAGCGCAGCGTCACGCTGCCCATGCAGTTGAGTGCGTTTTTCTTCCGCCTGATGCAACCGCGCTAGTTGATCATCCAGGCTCGCTTCCAGCGATATTATTTCGGACTGGATTCTATCGCGCTGTTGCTCAATGTTGCGCGCGCGCTCCTCAGCGACCGCGATTTCACGGTGGAGTGATTGGTAATCTCCATGCAGCTTGGCGGCATCCTGATGCCAGCTGCTGAGTTGCGCCCGTTTTGCAGCAACTTTCTCGCGCCGGGCGGCGGCTTCTTCTGACCGTGATTGCTGCTGCTCCCAGAGCTGCGCCAGCTGCGATTCCCGCTCCTCAAGCTGCTGGCGCGCTTGCGTGATAAGCTGCTGGGCCGCGTGCCAGTGGTATCCGTACCAGCTGCGCAGCAGGTGGCGCAGGTCTTCTTGCAGCTGGCGGAACTCTCGGGCGCGGCGGGCTTGGCGCTCAAGAGCGCGCAGACGCGGGCGGATTTCGGCCAGAATGTCGGAGACACGTTCCAGATTGTGCCGCGTCTGCTCCAGCTTGCGAAGCGCATTCTCGCGCTTTTGACGATAGACGCCAATGCCTGCCGCTTCCTCAAACAGTTTGCGGCGCTCATCGGCTTTCAGCGAGAGGGCGGTATCCACCAGCCCCTGGCCGATGACGGTGTACGTGCGCTGCGCCAGGCCGACTTTCCCGAGCAGGTCGGCCACATCGCGCAGGCGCGTCTTCTGCCCATTGAGCAGATACTCATTTTGGCCATCGCGATAGGCGCGCCGGGTCAGGCTGACTTCGGAGAAATCAATCGGCAGCCAGCCATCAGAATTGTCGAAGACGATGGTGGCGGAGGCCATGCTGGCCCGGGAGCGCTGTTCCGAGCCGGAGAAAATCATATCGACTGTTTTGCGGCCGCGCAAGAGCGAGTAGGATTGCTCGCCAAGCACCCAGCGCACGCCGTCAGCGATGTTGCTTTTTCCGGAACCGTTCGGCCCGACGATGCAGGTTACATCACCGAATTCAATGTCGGTTTTGGTGGCGAAGGTCTTGTAACCCTGCAGTTCGAGGCGCGTCAAGCGGCGGAGCATCGGCTACGTGTGCGCTTTTCGCCGGGATTGAACGACAGCGGTTCTCATGCGGATGCTAGCGCTGCTATGGCCTCTGATGTGCCCACCGTGTGCGTGTTGGCGTTGCGCTCAATGCGCCGCAACAGCCCGGTGAGCACATCCTTCGGCCCGAGCTCGACGAAATCGGTTATGCCCTCTGAAAGCAGGCGCAGCATGCTTTCGCGCCATCGTACCGGGGCGGTGAGCTGAGCGTTAAGTTCTGCGCGCATGGCCTCCGCTGTGAGCATCGGTTCCACGGTGCTGTTGGCGATGACCGGCGCATCGGGCGCGCTGAAATGCCGGCCCTGCACTGCGTCGCGGTATTCCCCCGCGACGGATTCCATCAGCGGGGAGTGAGCCGCGATAGAAATCGGCAGACGCACTGCACGGCGCGCGCCGGCAGCTCCGGCCAGTTCCATGGCCTTGTCGAGAGCTGGCGCGTGCCCGGAAACCACCAGTTGGCCTGGGCAGTTGTCATTAGCCACCTGAACCTGAAGCCCACTTTCCTCACTGGCCTGTGCGCATATCTCAACCATCTGCTCTCGCTCCAATCGAATGATGGCCGCCATACCTCCGGGTTGACGCTCGCCGGCGAGCTTCATCAACCGACCGCGCTCGCGCACTAGTTGGAGGCCGTCTTCGAAACTGAGGGCGTCTACTGCCGCCAGCGCGGTGATTTCGCCAAGGGAGTGTCCGGCCGCAAAAGCAGGCGTGAAATCGCCGACATCCGCGTGCAGGGCTGCTAGGATGGCCAGGCTGCACGCGTAAAGCGCGGGCTGCGTGTTGTGCGTGTCATTCAGTTCATCGGCCGGGCCATGCCAACACAGGGTGGAAAGGTCTATTCCCAGCGACCGGTCTGCCGACTTAAACACACGCTGCGCGGCCGCAGAACTTTCAGCCAGCTCGCGGCCCATACCCACAAACTGGGATCCCTGGCCGGGGAACAGAAACGCAGTTGTGCCGGGAGCGAGCATACTCAAACAAAAAGGCCGTACTGAAGACGGCCTTTTATGACGAAGGGCGAGGAGGAATTAGCGTTCCACCTCGATTATAGCGCGTCCGCCGTAGTGCCCGCAATGCTCGCAAACGTGGTGGGATCGGTGAAGCTCGCCGCAGTTGGCGCAGACGGCCAGCTGCTGCAGCTGCAGTGCGTCGTGTGCGCGCCGCCGGTTGCGGCGACCCTTGGAGTGCTTTCGTTTCGGTAATGGAGTCATCGCTTGCCACCTTCCCGAGGCAGGGCGAATTATAAGGGCATGTTGAAAATCCTGTCAAGTAGATTTCTCGGCTTCCGGAGTGTCCGCCGGGCCCTCCGGATCCCGCAACATCTGGACGCCATTGCGTACCTGCTGGATTACGCTAAGCAGCTGGTGTTCCATGCGCCCGAACTTGTCGAGCACGTAATCATCGGCGTCGGCACGAGTCCTTGCGGCCTGCCGTTCGGCCTCTTCCAAGATTTGCTCAGCGCGGATGCGGGCGCCTTTGGTAATCTGGTCATTCTCCAGGATTGTGTGGCTTTCCGTCTTTGCCAGCTGGCGGATGCGGTCCGCTTCCTCCTGTGCCTGCGCCAACTGCCGGTCCCGTTCCGCGGTGACCTTTTGCGCGTGCTTCACCACGTCGGGAATGGAAACGCGCATCTGGTCGATGATGTCTATCAACCGGTCTTCGTCCAGCAGTAGTTTGCGCGACAACGGAATGGTGCGCGACTCGTGAACAATGTTCTCCAGTCGGTCCACCAGATGCAATATGTCCATGGGTGCTCGCTCCGTGTGCCTAATCCATAAGCGCGTCAGTCGCGGGGACTATTGTACACGTCTTTGCCGGCTGCGCGGGCGACGGAGAGTGCTTCTCCTAAAGCTTCTTGTACGAATTCAGGTACCATCGAACTCACGTCTCCGCCCAGAGACGCAACCTCGCGCACGGTGGTCGAATTCAGAAACGTGTGCTGCTCACTGGTTATCAATGAAACGGTGTCTATCTCGGGCGCGAGGCGACGGTTGGCCAGCGCCATGCGGAATTCGTGCTCGAAATCGGAGAACACGCGCAACCCCCGCAGCAGCACCTTCGCGCCTAAAGATTCGCAGAAATCCACTGTGAGATTGCGATAGCCCTGCACCGATATTCGCGCCTCATCCGTGAACGCGGTGCGCACCAGCTCGATGCGCTTTTCAGGAGAGAAAAGCAACGATTTCAGCGGGCGGTCGTACACAGCCACCACCATTTCGTCAAAAAGCGCGCAACCCCGGCGCGCAATGTCGATGTGGCCGTAGTGGATTGGGTCAAAGGTGCCGGGGAAGACTGCTCGCAGTGTCATGGCGTCAACTTATCTTGCCCGTGCCGCTGTGCATGCTCCGGGCGGCTTGCTCGGCCAGCAGGCGGTGTTCGGGCTGCTCCAGTTGCGGGTCCTGTTCCAGCACCATCTCTGCTTCATTGATGGTCAGGTCTATCAGTGCCATGTCGCTCAAGCTGGCCCACTGCAGATGGAAGCCTGCTTGGCGGGTTCCGAGAAACTCGCCGGGCCCGCGCAACTGCAGGTCTTTTTCTGCGAGTACGAATCCGTCTGTGGTAGATTCCATCGCTTTCAGGCGCTCGCCGGCAAGGTCATCGCTGCGCGGGGCGCGGCCGTTCTTGCCTTCCGAAACCAGCAGGCAGTACGATTTTTGGCCTCCGCGGCCGACGCGCCCGCGAAGTTGATGGAGCTGCGCCAGCCCAAAGCGGTCAGCGCCCTCCACCATCATGATGGAAGCGTTTGGCACGTCGACACCGACTTCTATCACCGTTGTGGCCACGAGGACATCAGTTTCACCGTTGCGAAAATTACTCATCACAGCATCTTTCTCGACCGCTTTCATTTTGCCGTGAAGTAGCCCGAGGCGCAAGTCTGGAAAGACATCTTTTTTCAGCCGCTCGTGTTCTGCCACGGCTGCTTTCTCCTGCAACTTCTCCGATTCTTCTACCAGCGGGAAAACCAGAAATGCCTGCCGCCCCTTTTTTGCGTGAGCGCGCACGAAATTGTACGCCCGTTGGCGCTCCAGCGGGTAAATCACGCGTGTTTCCACCGGTCGCCGGCCGGGCGGCAGCTCATCGATCACGCTCAGATCAAGATCGCCGTAAGCGGTCAGTGCTAGCGAGCGTGGAATGGGGGTGGCGGTCATCACTAGCAGGTGCGGTTCACTGCCTTTTTCGCGCAGGGCGGCGCGCTGTTTAACCCCGAAGCGATGCTGTTCATCAACCACGGCCAGCGCCAGATTGGAGAACTGGACTGACTGCTGAATGAGCGCGTGCGTGCCGATGAGAATCTTGACGGTGCCGTTCTGCAATCCGGCGGCGAGTTCATCGCGCTCCGCCTGCGGGGTGGCGCCCAGCAGCAGTCTGACAGCGGGCAGCCTGTCTCCACCCAGATCGAGGTCCGAAATATTGGAAAGCAATGCGCGCACGCTCTGAAAATGTTGCTCCGCCAGAATGCTGGTTGGGGCCATCAACGCGCCCTGCGCGCCGTTGCGCGCGGCGATAGCCAGAGCCAGAGCGGCGACAACCGTTTTCCCGGAGCCGACATCTCCTTGCAGCAGGCGGCACATTGGGGTGGGATCGGCAAGGTCTTTCATCACAGCTGTGAGCGCGCGCTGCTGGGCGGCGGTAAGTTCAAAAGGCAGCGTGGCCGTGGCCGCCGCCAGCCAGTTGTCGTCGCAGGCAAGTGCCTGTCCGCCGCGCGCTTGCCAGCGGTTCTTCTGGCGGCGCATTCCAAGCTGCATTGTCATCAGTTCCGAGAACGCCATGCGCCGGCGGGAATCCCTGAGGTGTTGCTGCGAGTCCGGGAAGTGGACGCCGCGCAATGCCACATCAACAGCTGGCAGCTTCAGGCGCGTGCGCATTTCCGCAGGGAGTGGGTCTTCGATTTGCCCCGCCGCTGCGGAGACCATGGTGTGCATCCAGCGGCGCATGGTCTTGGCGGTGACGCCCGTGGTCAGACTGTAGACTGGCACGATGCGCCCGGTGTGCAGCGCCTTGACGTCCAAGGGCTCCCAATCGGGATTGGAGAGAACTTTACGTCCGAGAAACAAATCAATGCGGCCCGAAACTTGGATCTGGCGACCGGGTCTTAGTTGTTTCTCCAACCAAGGTTGGTTAAACCAACTGCATGGGATTTTGCCGGTGCCATCGCTGAAATCAATCTCCACTATTTGCGCCTTCCCGCTGCGCGCCCGGCGTAGGCGCGTGTTCTGCACGCTACCGATGATGGTCACCTCGTCACGGTATCGCAAGCGGTTGATGGGCTTGAGCGCGGAATAATCCACATAGCGATGCGGGAAATGATGCAGTGCGTCTTGAACGCAATGCAACCCGATCTTCTTCAGTGTTTCGGCGTGGCTGGGACCGATTCCGCTCACCACTGTGAGCGGCGCGTCCAGTGGAAACGTGGCGTCCGGATCGCTGGCGGTCAGAGGGGCAGGCTCTTGATGGGGTTCAGTCCTGGGCGGTGGCGTGGTCTGCTCAGGGCGATAAGTTGTCTCTGGAGCGGCGTGCGCTGCCACCATGGAAAGCAGTTCCTTCACTGCATGTGTGCGTTTTGGTGGCGGCAGCGCGGAGTAGCGCTGCAGTTTTGCCAGCACGGCATCAATAAAATCGTCGCCGAACCCGGCGGCGCGCGCCTGTTTCTCCCAGAGGGGCGCAAGTTTGTCCAATCCGCCGATTACTGCTTTGTTGGCGTGGCCACCGGCGGCTTCGGCGTTGAGAATCTTTCGCAGGGTACTGTGAGCGGTGCTCATGCTGCCGGTCTCACTTGGTCGGCGTCACCACAACCGCTCGCGTCAATCACTCGCTTCGCACAGGATGATTCCGAGGCCGTCCGGGCCGATAATGGCTGCCAGGGCAGGGCCGAAGATTGCGTTTGTGATGCGGGCATCTGGAAAGACGTCCGCCACCCGCGAGCGCAACTGGCGCGCGGCGCTGGCCACATGTGCACGCCCGCGCAACACCGCCAATTGTTCAATCTGTGGAAACTCGCTGGCAAACTCAATCAGTCTTTCCAGAGCCTGCGTGCGCGTGCGCACTTTTTCAAAAGGGATGAGTTCGCCTGACTCAAGCGCGATGATCGGTTTTACCCCGAGCATGTCCGCGAGCGTTGCTTGGGATGAGTCCACCCCGCCTCTGTACTGCAGATATTTCATCGTTTCGAGAAAAAAGATAGCATATACATTTGGGATGCGCATGCGCACCACGCGCGCGGCCTCTTCCATGGAGGCGCCTGTGGCGACGGCTTCCGCAGCCGCTTCCGCCAATAGACCTAGACCGGTGGACGTTGTGCGTGAATCTAACACCACGATTTCCATCTTGCCTCGCACCAGCGTGGCCGCTTCCTCAGCATGTCGCCATGCACTGCTGAGACTGCCGGATGCGCACACGCAGATTATCTGTGTACTGGCGCGTCCCAACTTCTCGAAATGCGCCGCAAAATCCTCGACTGATGGCGCTTCAACCTGCGCGTGTCCGTTGCCGTTGGCCACATGTTCCAGGTACTGCTCTGGAGACAGGCTGCCAAGTCCATCGGGCATCACGCGGTTGCCAAGGCGAATGCAATGCGGCACAACGCTGATTACGTGTCGGCGCGCGGCCTCCGGGTCTGGAAAATGAGCGCTTCCGTCAGTTACGATCCGTGTCTTTGTCACAACGTTTGCCGTTTTTTTATTCCACAGAGAGAATGTAATGATAATGCGGCTGCCCGCCCGGTAAACTTACCACTTCCACTTGCGGGAAACAAGCCTCAATTTCTGCCCGCAGGAGCTCGGACGTAGCGGCGTCGGTTTCTTCGCCATGATACAGCGTCACCAGTTCGCACTGCGCCGCGCCGATTACGCGCAGCAGCTCCAACGTGCAGTCGGAGGGCGTATCGCCAACGCAGGTGATTTCACCGTTGTGCAGGCCGATAATCTGCCCCTCGCTGACCTTGTGACCGTCCAAAGTGACGCTGCGCGTGGCGGTGGTGATCTCCCCGCTTTCTACTTCGTCTGCGGCCGCGCGCATGGCTGCACAGGCCTCATCAAACACGTCGTCCGGATTGAAAGCGAGCAGCGCGGCGATGCCTTGCGGCACGGTGCGTGTGGGGATGACGCCTACCTGTTTCATGCTCAGTGTGGCGGCCTGCTCGGCGGCCAACTGGATGTTCGCATTATTGGGCAGAATTATGACTTGATCGGCGGGAAGGTCCTCGAAGGCTGCCATTAAATCCTCAGTGCTCGGATTCATGGTTTGGCCGCCGGACACCACCTGCGCGCCATTCTCGGCGAAGATGCGCGCGAACCCGGACCCCGGAGCAACCGTCACGGCCAGCAGCTGCCCAGGCTGCACTTCGACCTGCCACCCGGCAGTCGCGGCCTGTTGTTCCATCTGGTGCAGCAGGTTCTCCATGTGCACGTTCACCACAGTACCCAGCGTTTCGGCGCATTCGATTGGTTTGAAGCGATTTTCTTCCTCAAGGTGGATGTGTACTCGCAGGATATCGTCACCCTCGCCAACCTGAATGGAAGTTCCCATTGATTCGAGCTGCCCGTAAAAACTGTCCAGATTCAAGCCGGCCTTTGGGCGCAAATCGAGCACCACTTCCCAGTCCTGGCCGGGTTCGACTGTATTAAGCGCGCTGCCAATGCTGGCCAGATCCAGCGGTTTAATATCGCGCTCGGGGGCCACATCAACCGGTTCGCCGCGGAGATGTCGCAGCATCCCCTCAAACAGCAGCTGTAGGCCAAACCCGCCTGCGTCGACGACACCGGCCTGTTCAAGTACCGGCAAGAGGTCTGGCGTGCGCTGTACCGATTGCTCGCAGGCGATGCAGACCTGCTGCAGGAACTCCCGCAGATCGCCCTCTTTCCCCTGTTGCCTTAGTATGTCTTGGAATTCTCGAGTTTCCTGAGCCCCCCTTTCCATTTGGGGGCGTGCACTGGGGTCAAACATATCAGTTAAGTAGCTAGGTTGGCTCACACTATACATTGGCGCAGCATGGCTGGGAAGTACCATATGTCTTTCCTCTGATGCTTGCTCCCTCGCTGCGTCGCTGGCGTCTTTTATCACGGTCAGGATAGTGCCCTCCACCGGAAGCACCACTCCGCGGTAAGCGGTTTCGGTGGCCTGCTGCATTGCCCCCGCGAATTCGCCCGCGCCGAATTGCTCCAAGTCTTCCAGCCCGCGCGCCAGTCCTCGCCATATTTGCGAGAGGATTACTCCGGAGTTCCCGCGCGCGCCCATCAAGGCGCCGTGCGCCAAAAGGTGTGCGACCTCGGCGACGCACTTCGTGTCCGCGCCCTCGATCTCGGCGCAAGCCGCCTGCATGGTGAGCAGCATGTTGGTGCCGGTGTCTCCGTCCGGCACCGGGAAGACGTTGAGCGCATTCACGGCCTGGTGATTGGTTTGCAGCCATGCCAGCGCCGCTCTGCTCATCTCACAGAATGCGGGCCCGTCAATGGTCGTTAGTGGCGCGGACTCGGATTGTTGTGCCATCATCGCAGCTGCTGTAATCTAATCTGGATTCGCGATGCGCAGGCCTTGCACGTACACGTCCACGGCTGCCACGACTGTGCCGGTCACATGTTCCACCTCATAGCGCACCGATTTCGCTACACTGTGGGAGACCGCGGCCAAATTGGTTCCATACTCCATTATGACGTAAACGCTAATGCTCACGCTGTGATCCGCGCCGATGTGGACGTCTATTCCCTTGTGCGCGTCATACGTAATGGCGCTGGTGATGCCGTTCATCACGTTGCGCGCAGCCATGCCCACAACGCCGTATGTGCGCCGCACCGCGTGCCCGGCGATGGTGCCGATGGCGGTGGGGGCGATTTCGATTCGGTCGCTATGCGTGGGTTCGGTATTCATCGCTGCCGCTCCAGTTCACGGACGCCTCGGTCTGTGGTAGAATTGCGCTCCGGCCTAGCCGGCGCAAAGGATTTCAATCATGGCTAAATGCGCTCATTGCGGCAAAAGAACTCGTTTCGGGCGAAATGTGCCCAAGTCGATGCACTCCACGCGGCGCACCTTCAAGGCAAACCTGCAAAAAGTGACCCTGTGGGAACAGGGCCAACGGCTGCAGAAGGTGTTGTGTGCAAAGTGCATTAAGACACTGGCGAAGGTCTGATAGTTTGTTAGGTGCGTTCTGAAAAGCTGCCGACGCACGTAAGTCGGCGGCTTTTTTTTATTTTACTCGCGCCCGCGTGAGCCGGCCGGCCGCGTCCACCCCGCACGGAGTGATGATACCCGAGTGCGCTGCAACTTACAAGGGCGTTCAATTTAGGGCTGTGCCGGGAGGCGTGGTGATATAATCGCATTTTGCTCCCACTGCGGCTGCGGTAATGCCCGAAACACTGATCTCTCTCGATCTCGAAACTACCGGCCTCGACCCCGATAACGATGTCATTATCGAGATCGGTGCCGTCAAATTCAGCAACGAGCGCGTTGATGATGAGTTTCACACTCTGGTGAATCCGGGGCGGCCAATATCTCGTTTCATCACCCAGTTGACAGGGATCACAAATGAGATGGTGGCCGAGAAGCCCCTGCTGGCCGCGGTTCTGCCGCGGCTGACGGACTTCGTGGGAACCACCCCGTTGCTTGCTCATAATGTCGGGTTTGATCTCGGTTTCCTGCGTAAGCACGGTGCGCTGCAAATGAACGCGCAAGTGGACACAATGGACCTTGCCGCGACCGTCTTGCCGGCTGCCGGGCGATACAGTCTGGGCGCGCTGGCAACCGAGCTGGAGGTCGCGCTGCCGGCCACGCACCGCGCGCTTGACGATGCGCGCGTGACCCGTGCGGTCTATCTGGCGCTGCTCAAGCGCGCTCGCGAGCTGCCGCGGCACGCACTCGCCGAGTTAGTGCGCCATGGCAGCGCGTTGAGGTGGGGCGCGAATCTGCCGTTGCAGGAATTACTGCAAGCGCGCTCCTCGGAAAAGGATGACGTCGGCTCGGCGCCCGCGAAGTTCTTCGATGACCCCGCTCCGGAGGGGCCGGCCCTACAGCCGAGGGACGAGCCGCTCTCGCTTGATATTGACGCACTGCAGGCGCTTTTCAAACCCGGCGGGACATTGGAGCGCAATCTGCGGCGATACGAACATCGCGCCGAACAGGTGGATATGATGAGTGCGGTCGCGACCGCCTTGACGCGTCAGCACCACCTGATGGTGGAAGCGGGTACCGGCACCGGCAAGAGCCTCGCTTATCTCATCCCAGCCATAAAGTGGGCGTACTCGAACGAATTGCGCGTGGTGGTATCTACCAACACCATCAACCTGCAAGATCAGCTGGTAAGAAAGGATTTGCCCGCCTTGGGTAAGATTCTGGATGTGCCTTTTCGCGCGGCGTTGCTGAAGGGACGTTCGAATTATGTTTGCCCGCGCCGGTTCGATGATCTGCGCAGGCGCGGGCCGCGCGATGCCGCCGAGATGCGCGTGCTGGCGAAATTGCTGCGCTGGCTGCCGGATTCGAGAAGCGGCGATCGCGCTGAAATCACCCTGACTGGCCCAAAGGAAAACAGCGCCTGGCTGCGGCTTTCGGCCGAGGACGAAGGCTGCACCACCGAGCGCTGTGCCGCGCACATGGGCGGCATCTGCCCGTTTTACCGGGCGCGCCGCGACGCCGAGACGGCTCATGTGATTGTGGTCAATCATGCTCTGCTGCTCGCCGATGTGGCCTCCGAATACCGCGTGCTACCCGATTATCGTTACCTGGTGTTGGATGAGGCCCATCATCTGGAGGCGGCCACAACCGAGGGGCTCAGTTTCGTCGCGCGGCAGCGAGAGTTCGAAGTCTGGCTGAAGGAGCTGGGAGGGCCCACCAGTGGACTGCTGGGCGAGGCGCTCAAGCGCTGCGCCAGCGCCGTGCCGATGACAAGGTTCAAAGCCCTGGAGAGCGAGGTTGCGCACACGTATGAGGCTACCTCTGCCACACTGCTGCATTCCGGCAGCTTTTTCGATGCGCTGGAAAACTTTGCGCAAGAGGCCGATGAAGGCGGGAACCCCGCGTACGACAAGCGCGTGCGCGTGGTGGCGGCGGCGCGGGCCAGCGCCGCATGGGAGCAGGTGGAAATCGCTTGGGACAATCTGCACCACATGCTCACTCCGGTCATCGACAATCTGACAGCGATTGCGCGCCGGCTGGCGGAACTGGAGGTTCTCGAACAAGAAGAGCGCGAGGAACTGGCAGCGAGTTTGAGTGCGGCAGCAAGGCGGGCCATGGATTTCGATGCGCGCGTGCACGCGTTGGTGACGCAAGCGGACGAGGAGCAGATCTGCTGGGTCGAGCTTTCTAGCGATGGCAAAAAACTGGCGCTGCGCAGCGCGCCGCTCGACGTAGGCCCGCTGGTGGAAAAGCACCTCTGGTTCGAGAAAGACGCGGTGGTGATGACATCGGCCACGCTGGCGACCGCCGGCGATTTCAATTACATCAAGGGACGCCTGCGCGCGCAGGATGCGGATGAACTGGCGGTGGGCTCTCCCTTCGACTACGAAAACAGCACGCTGCTGTATCTCCCGGAAGACATTCCCGAGCCGTGGGAGAAAGAGCGCCACCAGCGCGCGCTGGAGCGCGGGTTGCTACAACTGTGCCGTGCGACCGGTGGACGCACGCTCGGGCTGTTCACCTCGCACGCGCAACTGCGTGATACCGCGCAGGCGATTCGAGGGCCGCTGGAACGGGAGGGCATCGAGGTATATGCGCAGACAGGAAGCGCCTCGCGGCACCAGCTGCTGCATGCTTTCAGCAATGCGGAAAAAGCGGTGCTGCTCGGCGCGCGCAGCTTCTGGGAGGGCGTGGACGTTCCCGGGCCGGCGCTATCGGTGCTGCTCATCGCGCGGCTGCCTTTTGACGTTCCCTCTGACCCTATTGTCGCCGCGCGCAGCGAGAGCTTTGAGAACCCCTTTGTGGATTATTCTGTTCCGGAGGCAGTACTGCGTTTCCGGCAGGGTTTTGGTCGTCTGATTCGCAGTCGCAGCGATCGCGGGGTGGTGGTGGTTTTCGATCGGCGCGTGGACAGCAAGAGGTACGGCAGCCTGTTTCTGGAATCGTTGCCGGGCTGCCAGGTCAGGCGGGGAAAACTTTCGCTGCTCCCGGAAACAGCTGTCAAGTGGATTAATGGAGGGGAGTGAGATTCATCGCGCACCAAGCGCTGTCCGGCGGCGGCTGTGGTGGCTGCGCGCGCTCACCCCGCCGGTGCTGACGCTGGCGCTCTACGGACCGGCGCTGCAGCTGCCTTTCTTCTGGGACGACGTAGCCAACTTCACCTTCATGCAAGGGCGCTCGCTGGCGTCGTTCTGGGTTTCGGCGGCCGGCTTTTCTTATTATCGCCCGTTAGGATTCTCGTTTTTCCGCGTTTGGCAGTGGTTCTTTGGCGCGACGAACACTGTCGCTTTCCACGCGCTGAACATGCTGGTGCTGGTGTGCAATGGCTGGCTGCTGGGTGCGCTCGCGCTGCGGCTTTGGCCCGAGGTTTTCGACTCCCGCAAGGCACTCGACCGATCGGCATCAGGCGGGCCGGCAGCCAGCCTGTTCGCGTGGCTGGCCAGTGCGCTACTGTGCGCCTTTCCGTTTGCGGCCATCGTTGTGCCGCTGGTGGCCTCGCTCTTTCATCTGCTGGTGGCCATGCTGGTGCTTGCGGCCGTGCTGGCGATGCTGCAATTCCGGCGGAGCGGGCGCAGGCGCTGGGGCGTGCTGATGGTTGTGTGCGCCGGGCTGGCGCCTTTTGCGCACGAATCGGGCGTGGCTGCCGGGCTGGCACTGGCGGTGCTCTGGTTCGGCCTCACGACGAGAAGCGTTCGACAAAACCGACCGGGGACAGCGCGGTCAGTATACCTGCTTCTGGCGGCCAGCCTGATGCTAAATGCGCTCTTCCCGCTCTGGTGGAGCCGGGTGGATAAGATGCGCGCCGAAAGCGGCCTGCCAGCGCTGCGCCCGCTGGCGGAACTGTGGCACAACGCAGTCTTTTTCTTCGATGCGCTCACATTTCCGCTGCAGCCGTTGGCAAGACTGCTGGCGGAAGGCTCGCTCTGGAGCGAGGTGCGCTGGGTGGCGACAGTGGGCGCGCTGGGACTTGGCGGTGCAGGGCTGCTGCTGTGGCGCAGCGGCAGAGTGCGTTTGCTGCCGGCGGGGTTTGGGTTTTTCGCGGCCCTCTCGCTTCCGGCGATGTTGACGCTGCCGAAACTGTATGTGGTAGTCAGCCCGCGCCTGACCGTGCTGCCAGCGGCGGGCGCGGCGCTGCTGTGGGGTGGCGTTTTGAGCGCGCTGGCGCTACGAAGCCGGCGCAGCCTTCTGCTGGCTGCGGCGCTGGCGGCTGCGCTGCTGTTCGTGCCGGCGCGCTACATTCTCTCGCGGGTGGGGTTGCACACACGCGCGCTCGCGCCTGTGTGGGGGTTGGCGCGGGCGGCGGAGGACTACCCGCATGAGCGCCATCTGGTGGTGAATGCGACCACATGGCTGGCGCTGGCTGAGCACACCTATCCGATTGTACATGACGGGGTAGTGGTAATCCCCGAATATCATCACCCGGGCAGCCTTGCCGGCATCCATAGCGGCGGCGCACCGCAGATGCACGGGGTGAATTTCCCACTGGTGGCGGAGGAGCCGGAGCGGCATTATTACGACGTGTGGGGCGATGTGCTGCACTGGGAGGCGATGGCGGCGCGCTTGCGTCAATACGACCGCGTCTGGCTGACCACTTACGGTGACGGGCCGCTCGGTTTTGTGGAGGTCGGGAACGTGCTGACGGGCGATGCGGCCGCAGACAGGCGCGCGCCGCTGGCCAGTTTTGATTCTGACCGCATTCACCTGCGCTCCGGCGCGGTGCGACAGACAGCTGCCGGCCATCTGCTGGTTGAGCTGCGATGGCAGTTGCATGCCGCCGGCAGCGAGGACGTCTTCGTGCACGCTTTCGATTGCGCCGGAAACTTGCTCGGAATGGTCGATGGCCCGCCGCTGGGCCGTATGTTTCCGTTCTGGCTGTGGCTCGAGGGCGAGCGCGTGCGGGATGTGCGCATCTTTTCCCTAGCAGACGCGCTGCCCGACGGCTGCGCGCGCGTGGAGGTCGGGCTGTTTGATGCGGGCAGCGGGGCACGGGTGGCCGCGGTAGGTGCAGACGGACAGCCGCTGCCCAACCAGTCCGTGGTGCTGCATTTGGAGCAGGACTGAGCGTGCGCTGGTTTGACTGTCGTGGTGCGCGCCCTTTATAATCGTATGGCCCGGAGAGATGAACGAGACCATGATTGACGTGAACCAGTTGCGCAAAAGTGTGACCTTCGAGATGGACAATGCCCTCTGGCGCGTGTTGGAATATGCGCACCATAAGCCCGGGCGCGGGAGCGCGACCATACGCACCAAGGCGCGCAATCTGCGCACCGGCGCGACGGTAGAGCGCACGTTCAATTCCGGCGACCGCGTGCAGGAAATCAGGCTGGATACGCGTCACGCGCAGTTTCTATATAGCGAGGGTGAGCTCTATCATTTCATGGATGTGGAGACATTCGAGCAGCTGGTGTTGAGCGCCAGCGCGCTGCAAGACGCGCTCCCTTTTCTCACCGAGGGAATGCAGCTCGATGTGACCGAATACGAGGGCGAGGCGCTTGAGGTGGAATTGCCAGTGACGGTGGAGATGAAAGTGACGCAGGCGGAATCGGCGGTGAAGGGCGACACGGCCACAGGCGCCACGAAAAACGTGGTACTTGCAACCGGCCTGCAGGTGCAGGTGCCGTTGTTTGTCAGTGTTGGCAATGTCATCCGCATCGATACGCGCAGTGGCAAATATGTCGGGCGCGCATGACTGCAGGGCATGAAGACCGTTTTCGGCCCTGAGTGCAGTTTCTACTACGAGGATTTCAACCGCGGTCGCGACGTGCGCGAATGCCGGTTGCTATGCGCTGCTGGCGAGAAGTGGTCATACCGCCTGTGCCAGCGCTGCCCTGTTCCGCGCTGGCAGCAGTCCAACTCGTGTGCGCATCTTGTGCCTTCCGGCCGAGTCACGTCTGGTTTTCTCGGGTTCGGGCGGCGCATGCTGGTGAATGCGTGGTGCGACCGCGCCGCCGTGGAGGTGGCGGAACCGGAAGTCGGCTGCGGACAATGTCATCTCGACAACCCGGTGCTGCAGGCTCTGCATCAGCAGGAATGAGGGCGATACCGCGTGCTATAATTCCGCCCGCACAGTTTTTAGCCTGGAGAGGTCGCATAGTCTGGCCTAGTGCGCTCGCTTGGAAAGCGAGTATGGTGAGAGCCATCGTGGGTTCGAATCCCACCCTCTCCGCTCCCGGGGGCAGTTACGAAAATCGATCGGCCCATTTTCTGGCCTCCCGCGAGACTATGTCCCCTTACATTTCACGCGCCGCCACCAAACTCATCCTGCTGTCTGTCGTTTTGACGGGCTGGCTGAGCGCCTGCGCGCCGCTAGCGCTGCCACAAGCGGTGGCGCCAACCGAATCCGTGGCCGCCGCCCCGGTGCTGCTGCCGGTCAGCCTGCTGGACGATGGAAAGCGAGAGGAATTGCAGCTGCCGGCTGTCACCGTCGGGCGGGCGCTGGCGCAGGCCGGGCGGGCGGTCTATGTGGGCGACCGGGTCGATCCGCCGCTGGACGCGCTCGTTCGAGCTGGGATGAGCATTGAAATCGTGCGCGCTCGTGCGGTGCTCATCCATGTGGATGGCCGTGAGCTTGCTTTTCGCACGCATCAGAAACAGGTGGCCAGCGTGCTCGCCGATGCCGGAGTCACCCTGACAGGGCGGGATTCCACCCGCCCACCGCTTTCGGCCCCGGTGGAAGATGAAATCCGTGTGGTGCGCATGGCGGAGCGTTATCGCATAGATTACGAGCCGGTGCCTTTTGACAAACAATGGCAGGGCGTGGCTGATCTGGAGATTGACCAGACGCGCATGGTGCAAGCCGGCCAGAACGGGCTGCTGGCGAGACGGGTACGCGTGCCGCTGCAGGACGGCGTTGCCGGGGAGGGCGCATTGGCGGATGAATGGGTGCAAAATCCGCCCGTCGCGCGCGTCCTCGGTTACGGCATGAGCATCCCCATCCGCAGCATCGATACCCCATATGGCCCGGTCGAATACTGGCGCGCGATACCGATGTCCGCCACCTCCTATTCGCCCAGCCGCGCCGGCACCCCGCTGAATGCGCCATGGTTCGGTTTCACCCGCAGCGGAAAGGTGCTGAAGCAAGGTATGGTGGCCACTGACACGCGCCTTATTCCGCTCGGCACGCGGCTATATGTACCCGGATACGGACTGGCCACGGTGGAAGACACAGGCAGCGGTGTGCGCGGTCGCATGATTGACCTCGGCTATGAGGACCACAACTTCCGTTCCTGGCGCGCGTATCTGACCGTGTATCTGCGCACCCCGGTTCCCCCCGTTGACCAGATCACCTGGATACTGCCGTGACCGAGAGGCCGGGCGCGCTGATGCGGCGTTTCGGCGTGCGCCCGAAAAAAAGTCTTGGGCAGAACTTTTTGCATGACCCGGTCTGGCTGCAGCGCATTGTGGCTGCTGGCGAGGTGGGGCCACAGGACGTGGTGTTGGAAATCGGGCCGGGTACCGGCAGCCTGACCTGTAGCCTGGCTGCCGTGGCGCGGGAGGTGGTCGCTATCGAACTGGACGAACGACTGCTGCCGCTGCTCGCGCATGTGCTGCAAGGCTGTGAGAACGTGACCGTGGTGGCGGGAGACATCCTGCAGCGGGACCTTCGCGAGCTGCTTCCTGCGGCGGCCCATTCTGGCTTCAAAGTGGTCGCCAACATCCCCTATTACATCACCGGGCAGATTGTGCGCCACTTGCTGCAAAACGATTTGCGCGCCGCGCTGCTGGTTCTCAGCGTGCAGCGTGAGGTGGCCGACCGATTAGCGGCCGACGCGGGAGAAATGAGCATGCTGGCGGTCAGCGTGCAGTTCTATTGCTCGGTGGAGATAGTTGCGCGCATTCCAGCGGGCGCTTTCTACCCGCCACCGGAGGTGGATTCCGCCGTGGTGCGGCTCACCGTCCATCCACAAACTGCCCGGCCGCATCCCGCCGCACGCCGTTTCTTCCGCGTGGCACGGGCCGGTTTTGCGCAGCGGCGCAAGCAGCTTCAGAATGCACTCGCGCACGGCCTCGCGCTTCCGCGCGAGCAGACCGCCATGGCACTGCGCGCTGCCGGGGTGGACCCGCGCCGCCGCGCGCAGACGCTCTCGCTGCATGAATGGGCGCGGCTCACCGATTACCTGCCGGATCCATCAGACTGACGAAGCGACCAAGCACCCCACGCGCGCAAAAAAAGCCTCTGCGTGTGCAGAGGCTTTCAAAAAAAGGTGGAGATGCCGAGAATTGAACTCGGGTCCGAAAGGATTCATCGCCAAACATCTACGAGCGTAGTCGGCCTATTTTGGTTTCACCGAGTGCGCCCCGGCCAACAGGGTCAGCGCCCGACCAGCCGCTGAGTCTTAGGCGCGGGTAGCGGCGTCTCGCGCGGCACACCAGCATTTGTGACGCCCGCTTCCCGCGCGGCTGGCGGCGCTCGGGGGCGGACGGGCCTCACATTCGGGAGGCCTACTCTGCGCTAGCCGGGTTTATGCGGCAAGCGGAAGAGCGTTGTAGGCAGTAGGTTTGCCAGTTTTGGTTTGCGCTGATTTCTCGAGCTCGGCGCCTCTCGGCTCGCAGTCTGACGACAGCCTCCTCCGTCGAAGCCTGTCATCCCCGTGTCCGTATTATAACACGCAAGCAAGCGTTCAGCGGCGGCGGCCTAGTTGCCGCCGCATGGCGCGCTCGCTCTCTCGCCGCGCGATTATCTCTCGCTTGTCGTGGCGGCGTCTTCCGCGCGCAACTGCGATTTCCACCTTGGCGCGTCCGCTTTTCAGGTACATTTTGGTCGGGATGATGGTCAGGCCGCTCTCGCTCGTCTTGCGCAACAGACGCTCGATTTCGCGCCGGTGCAGCAACAATTTGCGCGGACGCAACGGGTCGTGGTTTCGCGCCGCCGCCATCGGGTATAGCGCGATGTGCGCGTTCTGCAACCACAACTCGTCGCCTTTGCGGCTGACATAGGCCTCGCGCAATTGCACTCTCCCGGCCCGCGCCGATTTGATCTCGCTGCCCTGCAGCACTAGCCCAGCCTCGTACGTTTCGAGCAGAAAATAGTCACGCCGGGCCTTGCGGTTCTGGGCAAGGATTTTGATGGATTCCATGGCTCTCAGCGGCCGTGATTCGCGACCGTGACTACCATCGCTGAAAATGGGTGCATGCCATTTCTCAAGGGTGCTCGTTCAAAAAAGCCACGGCGCGCGCGAGCACCGGGTCATTTTCGATCGGCTGCGCGGCGGGCTCGACCACGATGTCGGGAGTGATGCCCTCGCGGTCGAGCGGTCGGCGGTCAGGCGTGAGCCAGCGCGCGTTGGTCACACGCAGGCTGGAATCGTCGGCGAGGCTGAAAATTAATTGCACCGAGCCTTTGCCGAAGGTTTTGTTGCCGATCAGCGCCGCGCGACCGCGGTCTTGCAGCGCACTGGCCACAATCTCGGCGGCGCTGGCGGAGCCGCTGTCCACCAGCACGGCCAGCGGCATCTGCTGCGCCACTCCCTGGCCGCCCGCGCGAAAGCTCTCCTCGGTCTTGTCCCGACTGGCCTGATACACAATCACTCCGCCGTCCAGAAAGAGGTCGGCCACATCAACGCTCGCCTGCAGCAACCCGCCGCCGTTCCCGCGTAAGTCCAGAATCAGGCGCGTCACACCCGCTTCGAGCAGCGCTTCAATGCCTGCCTCCGCTTCGCCGGCGGTGCGGTCGCTGAAACGCTCGATATCCAACACGCCAATTGTGGTGTCTTGCTCCAGTGGACGCCAACTGACCGAGGGCAGCTCAATCTGCGCCCGGATGATGGTCACATCACGCGGCGCTGCGCCGCCGCTGCGGATGGTGAGGGTGACGCGGACGCCGATTTCACCGCGAATCTGCGCCACCACTTCATCCAGCGTGCTCTCGGCGGAGACCGGGTCACCATCGATGGCCAGCAGCTCATCGTCCGTTAGAATACCCGCGCGGATGGCCGCATGATTCTCCAAAGGTGTCAGGATGAATTGCCCCTCCTCGTTCTTGCTGATGCGCGCGCCTATCCCGCCGAAACTACCGGAAAGGCGGTCTGCATCCAGCTCGGCCTCGCGCGGCTCACTGAAGGTGGTGTAAGGGTCATCCAACGCCGCCAACATGCCGCGGATCATGCCGTACTCAAACTGGATGTCGCCCGGAATCTCTCCGTAGAAATTCTCCTGCACAATGCCGCGCGCTTGCGATAAGAGCGCAAAGACGCCGGGTTGGTCACGCCCCTGCATGAAGCGCGTGCCGTAGCCGGAGAGGAATGCGGCAGCAAGCGCGACCGCCGCCAGCAGCGTGAAGGCGCCGCGGCGCGCAATCTTGTTCTCTGTCGAGTGGTTGTCTTTCACGGCGTGCTCTCGCGGTCAGCGTCCAATGGCATCTTCCAATTGCTCGATGTGCATCAGTTTGCCGCCCGGCGTCATCTCGATGGCCTTTACGTCGATACGCCGGGGCACCGCGCGATGATTATGTTCATCGAGATAGTGTTCCGCGCAAGCGTGAACCGAGCTTGTTTCGCGGGCGTGATGCTTTCCTCAGGTGTGCTGAAGCGGCGGCCGCGACAGGTGCGCACTTCCACGAAAACCCACTGGCTTCCCTGCCGCGAAATCAGGTCTAACCCTCCGGCCGCTCAGCGATTATCGCATAGCCAACTGCTTGCAACTGATCGACCGCCAAATCCTCCCCGGCTTTCCGCAGCTGCTGGCGCGTGACGCTCATCGGAAGATATTTCTCAGGCGGTGCCTGTCTTGCCCGCTGCCGGGCGCTCGCGCTTTATCATTTCCAAGCTTCAGGTAATGTTGCAGTAATTGGGCCGCGGTGCGGTTGATGTCATATTTCTCGGCGCTCTCTGCGGCGCCGGCTGCAAGGCGTGCGCGCAAGGTGTCGTCCAGCAGCAAACGCACCGTACGGGCGGTGAAATCGGCAAGGTCGTCGCGACACAACATGCCGTTAACGCCGTCTTCGACAATGTCGGCTACGCCGGGAGAACGGATGCCAATCACCGGCAAACCCACCGCCATGCCCTCAATGATGGAAAGCGGATGCACCTCGGATACCGACGGAGTGATGAAGGCATCTGCCAGTTGCAGATAATCTGCGACCGCTGGGTAGGCGACCTTTCCGATGAAGCGTACCTGCTCGCTGATGCCACCACGCTTGCACCAGTCGCGCAAATTGTCGTTCTCCACGCCCTCTCCCACGATGATGAGCCGCAGGTTCTCCACGGCTGCTTGCGCCCCGGCGAAGGCGCGCAGCAGCATGGTCAGGTTCTTCTCCGGGCCCAGCCGCCCCACGTAGATCAGCACACGGTGATGGGCGTCGAGGTCCAGAACCGCGCGCTGAATTTCTCGCCCGGAATCGCGGAACCCACTCAGATCCACTCCGTTGGGCACGATTTCGATGGGCGCATCCACGCCGTATCCGCGTAGTAGTTTCGCCAGGCTGGAGGAAGGTGCGACCACCAGATCGCACTGGCGGCAGAATCCGGGCAGGAAGGCGTGCAAAAAGGCCTCCGGAATGGCCTCCGGCAGGTGTGGCAAGTATGCCTGTGCATACAAATCGTAACGGGTGTGGTTGGTGAAAACAATAGGTATCTTGCGGCTCTGGCAATAGCGCAATGCCAGCCGCCCGCTGGCAAAAGGGTGGTGCACGTGCGCCACACCCATTTTGGCGAGCTTGTGCTGCGCGCTGCGGCTGTAGCGGAAGGAAAAATTGTATCCGGTGTCCGCCAGCGGCACTGCCGGAGACCGGATGACGTAAAGCTCTTCGTCCACGTAGTCCTGTCCGCCGAAGGTGAATACGAACACCTTGTGGCCCTCGGCATCCAGCGCGCGTTTAGTGAGTGAGACATGATGTGTCACCCCGCTGATATACGGTTTGTACATATCAGTCAGCATTCCGATCATCATGGGATGTCAGCCTAATTTTCCGGTCTTGGCTTCAGTGTGACGGGCAGGAAGATTTCTTCGTTGTCGCGCAGCACCGTCAGCGTGACCGTGTCTTCCGGTCGCGTATGTTTCACCAGATATACAATCAGATCGTTCATCTCGCTGACAGGCGTGCTCTCGATGGCGACTATGATGTCACCGCCTGTGATCAATTCCTGGCCGGCTATCTCAAATTTCTCGCGGCTGCCCTGCAGGCCGGCGCGCGCAGCTGGGCTAGCCTCCATCACTTCAATTACCAGCGCGCCGCGCTGCAGCGTATCCAGTTCCATGGCTTCAATGATGTCCAGCGAAAGATTGCTGCCGCTAATGCCCAGCCACGAGTAAGTGTAGTGCCCATTTTCAATCAGTTCCGGTACGACCTGCTTGACGATGTTCACCGGCACCGCGAACCCGACCCCGGCGGAGGAGCGGGACTGAGAGAGTATCATCGTGTTGACGCCGATAACGTGGCCCGCGGCATCAAGCAGCGGTCCGCCGGAGTTTCCCGGGTTGATGGCAGCATCGGTCTGAATCATTTCCGGGATGGAGAACTGGCTGGTTCCGGAGCGCATGGTGCGACCGATGGCGCTGACCACCCCGGCCGTCAGTGTCCAGGCTTGCCCGAAAGGATTCCCGATTGCCACCGCACGCTGGCCGATGAAAACTTGATCGGAATCGCCCAGCCGTACCGGCCTCAGCATTGCGCTCTCTACAGCCACGCGGATGACCGCGAGGTCGCTATCCGGGTCGCCACCCATTACTTCGGCTCGCGCGGTCAGGCCATCGAAGAAGGTGACTTCCACCCTTTCCGCGTCCCGGACCACGTGGTAATTGGTGACAATGTATCCGTCCTTGTCCAGCACGAAACCGGAGCCTTCACCCTGCTGGAAGAATTCATCTGGAGTGTCAGGGAAACGGAATTCGAAATCAAAATCGAAATCATCTGGAATCCGCGGGTTCTCAAATCCGGAGACCTGTTGAGTGACCTTAATATGCACGACTGATGGCGCCACGGCGGTAAAGATGCCGTGCAGCAGCGTTTCCTCTGCGTCAGGCTCTATTGCCGTGCCGGCGTCCGTCGGCGGGTCGATTTTGACAGTGGGTGCTTCCGGCGCAGCTGCAGTGAGTTCCGGTTGTACTTTAGAGAGCACTTCACCGCCAGAGCAAGCCAGCAGCAGACTGGCAGCCAGCAGCATAGCCATTATCTGAAAGGGTCGGTGAGAGTGGCTCATCATTTTCTCTGGGTTCACGCCATTAGCGCTGCCAAGCATACAGCGCCAGCGTTAATATAGCGCAATAATTGACAATGTGCTTTTGGTCGGCGATAAAGGGGTGATGTTCGAGTCTGCCCCGAGATCAGACGGTTGGCGGAGCGCGTTGATGCTTGTGAAACAACGGTGCTCTTACCAAAGCAAAAGCGTGACGCTGTGGATACCCGCGGGGTCACGCTTTGATGAGGCAGATGTGTGCGCTCAGCGCATGTTTGTGTCGATATAGGTGACCGCTTCACCCACAGTGGTGATTTCCTGGGCCTGCTCGTCGGAGATTTCGCCGCCGAATTTGTCTTCGAAGGCCATAATCAACTCTACTAGGTCAAGCGAATCTGCGCCTAGGTCCTCACGGAAGCGAGCCTCGGGCGCGACCTCGCCGGCGTCGACACCGAGCAGCTCAGTGACGAGTTCCTGCACCTTTTTAAGTGTGTCGGACATAGTTTTCTCTCCTACTCTAGTTTTCATCGTACATTGTAACCGGCGGCAATGGATTGTCAACGCAAGCACGTCGCCGTCGCGGTGATTGACAGGCTCATGCCCCGCTGATAACATGGATACTACTGCCTGTTTATGGAACACCGTAAGATGACAGAAGTTACGACTTCGGCGCGCAAGGATGACCACATTCGCATCAACCTCGAGCGCGACGTTCAGTCTGATGGGGTGAGCACCGGGCTGGAGCGTTTGTATTTCGAGCATCAAGCGCTGCCTGAAATGGAAATGGCGGCAGTGGATATGGCACTGACGATCTTCGGGAGAAAACTCACCGCGCCGTTGCTTATTTCCTGCATGACCGGCGGCAGCGCTGCGGCCGGCGAGATTAACCGCGCTCTCGCACAAGCGGCGCAGCAGGCGGGCGTGGCGCTTGGGCTTGGTTCGATGCGGGCGGCGCTCGAGCAGCCGGAAACGGTTGCCAGCTTCCAGGTGCGTGAGGTCGCCCCGGACGTGCTGCTGCTGGCAAACCTGGGCGCCGTGCAGCTCAATTACGGCGTCGGCGCGGCGGGTTGTCGGCGCATTGTCGAAATGGCGCAGGCCGATGCACTCGTGCTGCATTTCAACGCGCTGCAGGAAGCCGTGCAGCCGGAGGGGGACACTGATTTCTCCGGACTGCTGGCGAAGGTGGAGTATGTGTGTACCGCTCTGGCGCGTGACGGAGTGCCGGTGGTGGCGAAGGAAGTGGGCTGGGGTTTCTCGGAGGATACCTGCCGCTCCCTGGCTGCAGCTGGAGTGGCCGCCATAGACGTGGCCGGCGCGGGCGGTACTTCCTGGAGCCAGGTGGAAATGCATCGAACCGAAGATCAAACCGAGAAAAAGGTGGCGGCAGCCTTTGCTGGTTGGGGTATCTCCACAGCCAAGGCGCTGCGCATGGCGCGCCGTGGCGCGCCGGAGATCATCGCAATTGCCTCCGGGGGGCTGCGGGATGGCGTTGAAGTGGCAAAATGTATCGCGCTAGGCGCGTCGCTGGCCGGTATGGCCAAGCCCTTCCTGGAGGCAGCAGTGCGTTCCCCGGAAGAGGTACTGCAGGCCGTGCGTGTGATTGAACGCCAGCTCCGCATTAGCATGTTTTGCGCGGGTGCTGCGGATATCGCCATGCTGCAGCGCACCCCGCTTTCGCATCGATAAATGACACCTGACATACTGGAGGCGCTCAGGCGGGAATGCCTGCCTGCGCTCGAGACAGCGCTTCACGAGACGCTGGAGTACCCGCCGGAGCGCATTGATGCGGCTGCACAGATGCTGCATTATCACATGGGCTGGGAGGTTCACGAGCGTCCGACAGGTGCTCCCGGTAAGCGTACGCGCCCGTTGCTCACCCTGCTGTGCGCTCATGTCGCTGGGGGCGAGTGGCGCGCCGCGCTCCCGCTGGCGGTCGCCGTTGAGCTAGTGCACAATTTCTCGCTCATTCACGATGATATTCAAGATGAGAGCGAATTGCGACGCGGCCGCCCCACGTTGTGGGCACTCTGGGGAATGGCGCAGGCTATCAACGCCGGAGACGCGCTGTTCGCGCACGCGCATTTGGCCGTGCAAAAGGCAGCCGCGCTCGCGCCGCAGGCGCGCCTGGAGGCTTTGAGTGTTCTTGATAAGGCCTGCCTTGCACTGACTACTGGGCAGCACTCTGATCTTGCCTTTGAGAGCGCGGAGCGCGTCGACGAAGAGGCCTACATGGAAATGGTGTCCGGCAAGACAGCCGCGCTAATTTCTGCCGCCGCCGAGCTCGGGGCGCTGGCAGGCGGCGCTTCCGTGGCGCGGCGCGAGAATTTCGGCGCGTTCGGACAGGCGCTCGGGCTGGCGTATCAGGTGCGCGATGACATTCTTGGAATCTGGGGTGAGAGCAGCCGTACCGGCAAACCGGCTGGCGCGGACATCCGGGCGCGAAAGAAAACACTGCCAGTTGTCTTTGGTCTGCAAAACTCCCTGGAACTGCGAACGCTTTATCGCTCGCCTGCAGAATGTGCCGTGGATGTGCCGACTGCGGTCAGACTGCTAGATGAATGTGGCGCGCGCGCGGCTGCCGAGAGCGTTGAGCGGGAACAGGTGGAGCTGGCATTCAGCGAGCTAGCTGCCGCTGGCCCTGCGGGAGAAGCGGGGGAGGCCCTGCATGCGCTTGCGCGGCAATTGCTGGGGCGGAGTATTTAAACATGGTGGCCGACTTAACCAACACGGTAACGATTCTCCGGTGGGGGCCGCACGCGCACAACCTGCGTGCGTCGCGAGAAACGGCGCACCAGCAGGAAGCCGGCCGCAAATCCGCCCACGTGCGCCCAGTACGCGATTCCGCCACCGATGCTCATGCTCAATCCGGTCAGTCCGTTGGAGAACTGAGAGAAAAACCATACCCCGAGATAAACCATGGCTGGGATTTCCACGAGCCATGGCAGAAAAAAAATGGGCACAAACGTGAGCACGCGCGCGCGTGGAAAGAGCATTATGTAAGCGCCCAACACACCGGCAATTGCCCCGCTGGCTCCGATCATTGGCATTGTGGATGTCGGTCCGGTGAGCACTTGAAGCAATCCCCCGACCACTCCGCTCAGCAGGTAGAACACAAGGTAACGTGTGTGGCCCATGCGGTCCTCCACATTGTCGCCGAAGATGTGCAGCGTCCACAGGTTGCTCAAAAGATGCAGCCAGCCGCCGTGCAGAAACTGGCTACTGAAAAGCGAAATCGCCGCCAGCGGGTGGCCGCTGAGGAAGTTCGCCGGAACCACGCCGAATGCACGGAACAGCAGCTCTGTCTGCTCGCCGGAGAGCCCACGTTGCAGCAGAAACACGCCCGCGTTGGCGATAATCAGCAACCAATTAATGGCAGGGAAAGTTTCCGATTTGTTCGTGTCGCGCAGCGGAAACATAGTTCCCCAATGATACCAAAACCCTCGGCGCACTGCCGACGGACGCCACTACACTTGAACTGAAGGAGGAGGGCCACTGTGTCTCAAGGAAATAACGTTTCGCTTGCGGGGATATTCCCTGCTGTTCCCACGCCTTTCAACGCCGCTGGCGGGGTCGATAGCGACCGCCTGCGTTCCAACCTCGAGTGCTTGAACGCCGAGCCTCTCTCCGGCTATCTGTTGCAGGGCTCCAACGGGGAGTTTGTCCTCCTTGACGCGAACGAACGTGTGGACGTGGTGCGCGCGGCGCGTGCTGCGATCTCGGCCGAGCGCCTGCTGATTGCCGGTTCCGGTATGGAGAGCACTCTGGCGACGATGGCGCTGACCAACCGCATGGCGGAAGCTGGCGCGGATGTGGCCCTGGTGGTCACGCCGCATTATTTTAAAGGCGCGATGACGGCGGCGGCGCTCGAAAAACACTATCGGCATGTGGCCGCTGCCGCGCCGCTGCCCATAATGCTCTACAATGTACCGGTTTTCACCGGAATCGATCTGCCCGTTGAAACTGTGGTCAATCTGGCCACGCACGCGAACATCATCGGCATCAAGGACAGCAGCGGCAATGTGGGCAAGCTCGGCCTGATGGTGCGTGAGACCCCGGACGACTTTCAGGTGTTGACCGGTTCGGGTAGCACTTTCCTGCCCTCGCTTGCGGTGGGTGCGGTGGGCGGAATGATGGCGCTGGCGAATATTGCGGCGGGGCCCCTTGCGGAGCTGCTGCGCTTTTTCCGGCAGGGCGACGTTGAGCGTGCCGCCGAGATTCAGCGCAGGCTGATAGCGCCCAACAAGGCGGTCACCGCAAAGTTCGGGGTGGCTGGTGTGAAGGCCGCGCTGGATATGGTTGGCGGTTGCGGCGGCCCAGTGCGCTCTCCGCTGCTGCCTCTGCAGGATTCGGAACGGAACGAATTGCGCGCGATTCTGGAGGCGGGCGGGCTGTTGTGACCTCCTGACGCGCTCCGAATCAAAAAAAGAAGCGCCCTGCAGTGCTCGGGCGCTTCAGGTTCTGCTTGCGGTGTTCGCGTTTACAGGGTCACTTCCGGCAGATGGGTCATGGCTTCTGCGACCGCCTCTTCCGGATATGCGTAATCGTGCAGCGCGCCCTGAATGTAGTCGTCGTATGCGCCCAGATCGAAGTGCCCGTGGCCAGAGAGGTTGAATGCAATTATCCGGCTGACGCCTTCCTCTTTGCACTTCAGGGCCTCGTCTATGGTTGCTTTGACCGCGTGCGCGGTCTCAGGCGCGGGGATGATTCCCTCCGCCTGCGCGAACTGACGCGCGGCCGCGAAGGTTCCCAGTTGGTGCAGCGCCACTGCTTCGATGTTCCCGTTGTCGTAAAGGGCGCACACATGCGGGGCCATGCCATGGTAACGCAGGCCACCGGCATGGATGCCAGGAGGCACGAAGGTGTGACCGAGCGTGTGCATCTTCACGATGGGCGCCATTCCGGCCGTATCCCCGAAGTCGAAGGTGTACTCTCCTTTGGTCAGGCTGGGGCACGACATCGGTTCCGCCGCGACCACGCGCGTGTTTGCGCCGTTGGTGAAGTTCTGATGCAGGAAGGGAAAGACGAATCCGGCGAAGTTACTCCCGCCGCCGGTGCACCCGACAACGACATCCGGGTACTCGCCCGCTATCTCGAACTGCTTGAGCGCCTCAAGTCCGACCACCGTCTGGTGCATCAGTACCGGCCCGAGCACTGAGCCGAGCGCATACTTAAGCTTGCCCTCAGAGGCGACGGCCGCCTCGACCGCTTCAGAGATAGCCATGCCGAGTGAGCCGGGGCTGTCCGGGTCTTCCGCCAGCACTTTCTGTCCGTACTGTGTTGTGTCTGAAGGGCTGGCGGTGATGCTGGCGCCATAGTTCTGCATAATTACACGACGATATGGTTTCTGCTGATACGAAACCTTGACCATGTAAACATGGCATTCGAGCCCGAAGAAGTTGCACGCCATGGAGAGCGCGCTGCCCCACTGGCCCGCTCCGGTCTCGGTGGTGAAGCCGGCGGTGCCCTCCTCACTGGCGTAGAACGCCTGCGGAACGGCTGTGTTGGGTTTGTGTGAACCGACTGGGGAAACGCCCTCATACTTGTAATAGATGTGCGCGGGGGTGTCCAGCGCTTTTTCCAGCCGGCGGGCGCGGAAAAGCGGTGAGGGCCGCCAGAGGCGGTACACATCCTTTACCGGTTCGGGGATTTCCACCCAGCGGTCCATGCTGACCGCTTCGCCGATGAGCTGCATCGGAAAGAGCACAGACAGAAACTCGGGCGTCACCGGCTCCTGCGTGCCGGGGTGCAGCACCGCGTTCCACGCGGTCTCTGCCGGGTTGACAGGCATGTCCGGATTGATGTTGTACCAGGCATTCGGCATGTCCTCCTCTGCTAATACGAATTTGGTATTCTCACTCATGGCTTTCTCCTGTCAGTTGCCTCACTATGGTTGTGTGTTGCTTCTACGGCCTAAACAGATTGTGGTGTAGCAGCGACTTTCGGTCACCCCCCGTTGGCGCCGAGTGCAAATTCACTCGCATTCTTCTTTAAGATGCATCACAGGCACGGCCATCAGTGTAGCAGCTAAATCATGCCTGTGCAAGCGTAGTCTTGGCAAGCCACGTGGTAGCCCTCAGGCCCCCTCATACTGCTCCACGGTCTGGCGCATGCGCTCCGGAATGGGGCGCATTTCGAATGTGTCCTTGTCTGCCGTTACCGCGGCAATGTGGCCCACAGCGATGAGCCGCTCGTCGCTTTCCGCGCGCACCTCGAACTCAAAACGCAGGCTGTGCCGCCCCATTTGCGCGACGCGCGTGTAAATGCGCAGTACCTCCGGCCACTTCGCGGAAGACTTGTATTCGCAATGTGATTCGGCGTAGAGGAAATCTGCCCCCTCGGCCAACATGGTCTCATATCCGTACCTGATTTCTTCCATGTACTCTATCAGGCCGACATCGAAATAGGCGTAATAGTGGATGAAGTTGACATGCCCCTGTAGGTCGGTTTCGTTGTAACGGACTTTGACCGGGGCATAGAATATAAATTGGTTCTCTCGCATAGGATTTTAACCCTCCCTTATTATGCGCTTTTGCACCTTGCCGGTTGTGCTTTTGGGCAAGGCATCTACCAGCGCGATTCTGGCCGGGACTTTATGAGTCGCCATGCGCGCGCGACAGTATTCACTCAGTTCGTCGGGCGTGATCTGCTGACCGGACTTTGGCACAATATGAGCCTGGACGCATTTGGCGCGCGTATCATCCGCCACGCCAATACAGCCGCTTCGTGGATGGCGGGGTGCTCATACAGGGTATGCTTGACTTCGGCCGGCCACACTTTGAAGCCCGAGACGTTGATCACATCTTTGGTACGATCGACGATTGAAAAATAGCCTTCGTCATCCACCACGCC
>Ga0187827_10000898_pt1 | contig 45132 bp, 42 predicted proteins | sample ETNtaG_39_FD_167969 | JGI IMG/M metagenome (GOLD analysis project Ga0187827, IMG submission 167969) | Marine microbial and viral communities from oxygen minimum zone, Eastern Pacific Ocean - ETNP2014_SV_150_PacBio MetaG (Illumina Assembly) | ecosystem: Environmental > Aquatic > Marine > Hypoxic...
GATCACATCCAGGAGAAAAGGGGCGAGGTATAGGTTTTATCCGAACAGTTGTCGAATCTGTTAGCACTCCAGTTATAGCAATTGGAGGTATCAACGCTTCAAGAACTCGACAAATCATAGAAGTCGGAGCTGTGGGTATTGCAGTAGTATCCGCCATTTTGGGCTCTTCAGATCCTGAGCAAGCAGCAGCTAAGCTAGTCCTCTCCATGAATCCGGACAAGATCAATTGATCAGGGGGTCACATGGCTATTATTGTCAAAGTAAACGGCGAGGAAAAATCGCTGAATTCTTCTTGTTCCATTAGCGATTTTCTAACAGGCCTGGGATTAGGTGATCGGAAAGCGATAGCAGTTGCTTTGAATGGAACAGTTGTCCCTCGAGATCAATATGATTGTACTAGAATTGATAATGAAGATACTCTTGAAATAGTCAGGGCTATCGGGGGCGGATTCTAATCTCTTTTTATCAACATCAAGGTTTCCTAGCTTTGATAACTATCGCAAATGGGATCCGCTCTAGTCGATCTCGGAAAGGCTCCCAGTACTCGCCACCATATGGAATCTCAGCGCGATCCATTTTATGTTCAGCCACGGGCTCTAACAACTTTTCGACCACAAACCCAGCGTTGGAGATCGTCGTAAATATCTCACCTATCGTGCGGAATAGTGTGAAATTCGGAGGGTTATCTTCACTTTTTAAATCCTTCCATATTTCTAATGGCGGATTGAAATAGTCACTAACGATCAGTTGAGACTTTTCGTGATCCCAGTTGAAAGCGGATAATGGGTGGACAGTGCTCAATATGAAAGTGCCATCTGCATGAAGAGCCCTGAAACATTGTGCTATAAATCGTTCTATATCTTCGACAAATTCCAATGCGAACATGGAAATTACATAATCGAAACTTTCACTCTTGAGCCAATCAAGATTTTCCAAATCCGCCTTTACAAGTTCAACGTCTGAATTAGATTCAACTCTCAATTTAAGGGCGTGATAAAGCTGTCGCGACGAACCATCCACAGCTACCGCACAAGCACCGTTTCTGTCAGCGACTATTGAGTTTTGAGCCGCTCCGCATCCCAATTCAAGAAACCGTTTCCCGAGAAAATTATCTATAAGGCCTACTTCTTGATCGCCCAGGCTTAATGGGGCAAGATGAATATCAGTCAAGGATATAAAACTTTTTTCTTGATATTCGTCCGACATTCCGGACCATCCAGAGATATTTCTCTTTTCCATATTCATAATTTCTGTCTAAACTTGTACCGTAGCATTTGTACAAGGATAATAGCGGGCCCAAAGGTGAATATAGGGTTAATAAGGTGATAATTTTGGAAAATTCCAACGTTCTAGCTGTAAGCGACATTCTCTATCCAGATGATATAACGCACAGCTTTGATACACACTCCGACGGGCCTTCTGGTAAGTTGCCTTTGACTGCCGAAATTTTAGTTGATCAGCCCAGCGGAAATCATTTCGGTATGAGTCAAAATGCTGGGATGGGATGGAATCCACAAGAACTTCTCAGAAAACATTTCTTGATACTTTCAACTTCAGGAGGTTTGCGAGACCAGGATGGCTCACCAGTGGCTCTAGGTTTGCATACGGGGCATTATGAGTTGGCATTACAGGTAGAGGCAGCCTCGAAAGAATTAAAGAGGCTACGTACCATTCCTTTTTCATTGTATTGTTCAGATCCATGCGACGGGAGAACTCAGGGAACAACCGGCATGATGGATTCCCTCCCTTATAGAAATGATGCTGCTCAAGTTTTCAGGCGGCAAGCACGGTCCTTGCCAACAGCCAAGGGAATTCTTGGCATAGCATCATGTGACAAAGGGCTGCCCGCCATGATGATGGCACTAGCGGGGCTGAGGAATCTCCCCATAGTTGCATTACCAGGTGGTTCTACCTTAGCTGTGAAAAATGGCGAAGACACAGGAATGATCCAATCAATTGGTGCACGATTTGCACAGGGCGAGGTCACATTAGACTATGCCCAAGATGTTGGTTGCAGGGCATGTGCGTCGCCCGGAGGGGGATGCCACTTTCTTGGGACGGCAGGAACCTCTCAGGTCATTGCGGAATCTCTGGGAATCGCTATAACCCACAGTGCATTATGTCCTTCGGGCACCGAGGCATGGAAAGATGTTGCTAGAAGGTCAGCAAGGGCTTTGGTTTTTTGCGAAAGTAATGGATTGACTTCAAGGTCGGTCTTTACAGATTCGGCTTTTAGGAATGCCATGATTGTTCACGCAGCCTGCGGCGGATCAACAAATTTGCTCTTGCACCTTCCCGCAATTGCACACGCATCTGGCCGGAAAAGAATGATGCTAGAAGATTGGAATCATGTAAACAAGGAGACTCCCCGTATCGTGGATGTCCTGCCGAATGGGCCAGTTGGTTACCCAACATCGGAGCTGTACGCCGCTGGAGGAGTCCCTGAGGTGATGCTCCAACTTCGGAGAATGGGCCTTCTCGACACGAGCGTCTCCACCGTTACAGGTCAGACTCTAGGCGAAAACCTCGATTGGTGGGAACAATCTGAAAGAAGAACAAAGGTGAGATCGAGGCTGAAGGAAGAAAACGGAGTCGATCCAGATGACATTATTATGAATCCAGACAGGGCAAAGGCTAAGGGCCTAACAAGTACAGTGACCTTTCCATCGGGTAACCTAGCGCCTCAAGGTTCAGTCATAAAAAGCACCGCCATTGATCCTACCGTAGTTGATAAAGACGGGGTTTACCGGAATACAGGCTTGGCCAGAGTATTCAATACTGAAAAAGAAGCGATTACAGCAATTAAGAGTACTGATGAGTCTCAAAGGCTAAAAGCGGGAGAAATACTGATACTGAGGTGCGGAGGGCCTTTGGGCACCGGAATGGAGGAGGTCTATCAGATTACTGCAGCCTTGAAACATCTTTCTTATGGAAAACGAATTGCTCTTATAACGGATGCTCGCTTCTCAGGCGTCTCCACAGGAGCTTGCATAGGACACGTTGGCCCGGAAGCTTTAGCTGGTGGCCCGATTGGAAGGGTTCGAGAAGGGGATCTAATCGAGATCTTGATAGATACAAAGAACCTAGAGGGAACTATTAATCTGGTAGGAACAGGTGACACCAATCGCGGTGTGGATTGGGGTTCGAACATGCTCAGTCAGAGAGTCTCTGCGGATTCCTTAAGCCCACATCCAATGATCCCTGACGATTCCAGACTGTGGGCCGCTCTCCAGGATGTTTCTGGAGGAACCTGGGGCGGGTGCATCTTCGACGTCGACGAAATAATTCTTACCCTTGAGGCTGGCAAAAAGGTTCGCCAGCCCCAAAATACAATTTAGCTAACAGGTGTAACTTACTCTAGGACAGTTTTACGAGTTTCTGCATCGAACGAAGTTCTCGGGGAGGATCCATGTGGCTACCGTAGTCGCTCCATGACACTTCGGCCACATAGATGTCGCCTTTTGAATCAACTGCAATGCCGTGAGGGGTGTAAAATCTCCCCTTCTGGTCTCCATAGCTCTCTCGACCAACCCTGGCTAGAGTGTCTCCCTTGAGGTTCATGATCGTTACTCTCGGACCTAGGTCTGTTCCCATGTTATTGGAACCAATGCCCGCAAAATATTCACCAACATACATAAGTTCCTCACCGGATCCGTTGTCAATGCAGATTGCCGCAGCTCTCGACAGATTCACCATCTGGGTTTCGAATTTACCGGTTGAGTCAAAAACCTGTATCCGATGGTTTTCTCGGTCAGCTATATACACCCAACCTTGTGAATCAACGGTAATGTTGTGAACTATGTTGAACTGCCCAAGACCTGTTCCGGATTCTCCCCAGCTGAGAATGAGATTGCCATCCGGGGAGTATTTGTGAACACTGGCGTTGGTATAACCGTCGGCAACGTAGAAGTTCCCTGTTCCTGGCTCTATCGCCACATGGGTAGGCCGATTGAAAGGCTTTCCACTCATAGGGGCTGAAGGCTGCCCTGCTGTTCCTAGGGTCATCAGTAATTGTCCATCGGAGGTAAATTTTCTTACAGTATGGTCTCCGTTATCGACGCAAAAGACCTCGTCATCAGGACCGATAGTTACACCATGTGGATTGGCAAATACACCCTCACCCCAAGTGTCCACTATCTCTCCCTCTGAATCAAAAACAATCATCGGCATCGTACCCCGATTAAATACATAAACGCGATCTTTAGAATCGACATCCACTGCAGTTGCTTCCTTATAAGTCCAACCGTCGGGAATATTTCCCCAGTCGGTGCCGCTCAGCTGATATCGAAAACCATTCTCTCCCAGAATGACGTCACCAGAAGACGTTTCTTCTGCGGCCGTATGACCTTCCTCACGTATCCCAAATTCCCAGTTTTCTTCTTTATCCGGCATCTGATAACTCCTTATTATCCCAATCAAATCCGCGTATAAAACAAGACTCGCTCAATCTTCCTTAGCTTATCTCCCACTTGTCAAGTTTTCCGGAACCAGACCAGCTCAAGATCGTAGGCCGTATAATCCGGCTCATGGTGGGATGGATCATCTGCTTTTCCCCTTCATAACCTTACAGTACAGTTTCAGGAAAGTTAGGAGCATATTGAAATGGCGAAGAATAAGACTGAGATATCTTTCGAGATTGAGGAAGACCATGTTGAGTGGCTAGCGGAAAATACTACTGAGTACGGCCTGGACGATGAATCCAAGGCAATTAGAGTTTTAATCGACTTTGCCATGGAAGAGATGGAGGCAGAAGACATTTTTGCTCCCGAAAACATGAGATGCAGGCATTGCGGCTAAGAATTTGAATGACCTCATTCACTACCAGAACATAGATTCTCTAGGACGAGCTTACAGAACTCACGAACTCAGCCCCATTGAAGTGATAAATCATTTCCTGAAGAGGATCAATGAGATAGATTCACAGCTCAAGAGTTACGCTGCTACTATGAGCGACTCTGCAAAGAAGTCTGCCGGAGAATTAACCAAGGAACTAGAATCTGGGGTTGATAGAGGTCCACTTCACGGAATACCAATTGCAGTTAAAGACCTTTGCTACACAAAAGGTATAGAAACGATGGGGGGTACTGCAGTACTTCAGGATTTCGTCCCAAGCTTTGACTCTACAGTGGTAAACAAGTTACGGGATTCTGGGGCGATCATTCTAGGAAAGCTAAATCTGACAGAAGGGGCTATGGGCGGGTATAACCCAAAAAGACAGGTACCCAGGAATCCATGGAACCATAATAAGTGGGCGGGCTCTTCTTCAAGCGGATCAGGCGCTGCTACAGCAATGGGACTCTGTACGGGTTCACTTGGCAGTGATACCGGCGGGTCAATTCGGTTTCCTTCAGCTGCGTGCGGAATCGTTGGTCTCAAACCAACATACGGAAGAGTCAGCCGGTACGGTGTTCTTGACCTCGCTGAATCACTTGATCATGTGGGCCCGATGACTCGTTCAGTTATCGATGCAGCCTTAGTTTTACAAGCGATAGCAGGTCATGACGAATCCGATCCAACCACGCTACGCAGTGATCCGTTAGATCTATTGGAAATAAGAGACACAGACCTGAGTGATGTATCTCTGGGTTACGATCGGGATTACGCATCAAACGAGGTCGATGAAGAATTGGCGGCACTCGTCCGAGACAGTTTGGATGTCTTTGAATCCCTTGGTGCGAACATCAAACCAGTGTCTATGCCAAACATAGATGAGTTCCTTCCTGCGTGGAAGACTATATGCAGTGCAGAGGCATACAACGCCCATAAGGTTTTTTTTCCAGCCAGGCGAGAAGAATACGGACCGTGGTTTCGAGAATGGCTTGAGACTGGATACTCAGTGACAGCCAACGACTATATTGAAGCTTCAAAGGTTAGATCCGCGTGTAACGGTCTGGTACGAAAAGCTATGGGAGAGGTGGATGCCCTCATCTGTCCTACAACGATGAGCTTTCCCCACTACGTTGATGATTCAATCAATTACGGCCCTATGGACGACCGACGGGGAACGTCCTTCCAAAGGTTTACGGCCCCCTACGACTACAATGGGTATCCGACAGTGTCAGTGCCCTGTGGTTTCAGTTCAGAGGGCATGCCAGGTAGCTTACAGGTAGTTGGCAAACCTTTAGAAGAGTCTACGATCTGTAAGATTGCCAATGCTTACGAGGATGCCACCGAATGGAGCAGCCATCATCCACCAGAATAGGAGAATTCAATTTAAATTTCAGCCGTAACAATTGGTTGACTGTATAGGCACGCTCCAATAAGATTCAAGGACGCTTAAGAAGGTCCATTTGTTTTCCTGCAATATAGCCCAAAACAATGGCTATCGAAGGAAGTGGGATGACGCCTTTTCAGGCCATTAACCAACCGTACCAAGAGGTTTGATCAAGCCGATGCCAACAATTACTAACGTATCTCTCAGACCAATCATTCAGACCACTGAGGTTCAGCTACCCGACTATAACCGAGAACGCCTTGACGATGTCGCCTACATGACAGCAATGACATTGGTTTTAATGGGTAATTACTCTCAAACCGGGCATTTTGGCGGTCCGCTCGCGTACACTCCGTATACAGTGGCTTCTCATCTTGTTGGACCTGAGTTAGGAGGTCTGAAATATGACTACCGAAGACCAAAACATCCGTTTTCAGACAAATTCATGCTGGCAGGCGGGCATAATGCTCCCGTTACCTATGCACTTTGGATGGTCCTTGGAGAGGCCCTTTTTAGGATGCATGAATCCACGGGCCTAGAAAAATATTTTGCCGACCCGAAAACTAGCTTACTCTCCGTCGACTGCCTTGGTTTTCGAAGAGGCAAGGATGGACTCTCTAGCATCCTAAAAGATAACGCTCTTGAAAATCATCCACTCCTCGAACAGGCGAAGATTAGGGGAATTAGGGCGTTAGCAGGACACTCTGAGAGTACTGATCTTACAAACGATGTAAATGGAGGCCCCTCCGGAATTGGAATCGCGACGGCTGCTGGCAAAGCCGCTTTTTGGGAACTAATCGGGGCTAGTGAATCGCCAAAAATCATAGCCATTGAGGGCGAATTCGCTATGACATCTGGCCACTCTCAAGAGATGAAAACACAGGCTGTCGCCCAGCAAGTCGGTAAGAGGCTACGGATCCTCCTTTCATATAACAACGCAGGTATCGATGCGGAACTAGTTGGAGGGGTCATACAGCCTCAGTTTGAATCATACAAGATTGAAGATCAGTGGTCTTCCTACGGATGGAACGTTTTTAAGCTTGAAAATGCAAACGAAATGGACCAGGTCGTTGGTGTCCTCAAAACAATGGAGGACTGGGATGAATCCGATAGGCGTCCCATGATAGTTGTAGGCAACACCACTAAGGGATGGTGGCCAGGTGCAGTGAATGGAGAAATTCCGGGATACGGTGAGCAGATAATAAGTTACCAGAGCCATCCCTACGCCTTCGCCATGAACTCCGAATATTTCGTGGCTCTAGCAAAGACGTTTGAAAACAGATACGGCGTTACCTTCCAGGGAATCGAAGACGGACCCACCAGTGACGAGAGAGGAAGAATACTTCAATACAAACATAATATTGATGTTGTAATGTCCGTGTTAGAAAAAGATGGGCTCGGAAAATGGATAGGGGATACGCTGGCAGAAATTGGAGATTCCGTATCTGATAAACCCAAATTAAGAATCAACAACAATATAGACCCTTTCCTTGACGACAGATTAAGACCTGGAAACGCACCGAGGGAACCAATTTCGGTTTCCGTCACAAATGCGCTGTCCGGGGAAACTAAAGACATCGACATTAAACTATTCGAAAAGCCTGGCGTGAAACAAGGAAGTCGCCGCGCAATATCGGAGATAATAAAGTGGGTTAACTACGTCACAGAAAACAGGCTGGTGCTTTTAGCAGCAGATCTAGCTGACTCGATAAATGTAGAAAAGGGTGCACTTTGGGGTGAGTTTGACCCTGTAAAAAAGCCCACAGGGAATCGGCTTCGGTCAGCGATACAAGAGGCTGGAAATGTTTCCACTGCTATCGGCCTAGTGAGTCAAAGTGCTTCTCTTGATCCGAAACAGCACTCTGGGGTGTGGGCGATGAGCGGCTCGTACGGAGCTTTCACGCCCCTCATGTATTTACCCGTGAGAGTGTGGAGCCAGCAAAATCAGGACAGCCCTTTCAGGTTGGGAGTCCTCAACGTGTTGGCCGGTCATTCTGGACCTGAAACTGCGGCAGATGCTAGGACGCACTTCGGAATTTTCTCTCCTCAAGTGTGGAAATTATTCCCCAGAGAGCATGTCATCAATTTGAGTTTCTGGGATTATAACGACGTAACCCCTGGTTATCTTGCTGCTGCGGAAATAGCTGCAAGGGATCCAAAAGTGGGCGTCATAGTACTAGAGGTAGCTAGACCAGATTTCCCTGTCGTCGATAGATCTAGACTGGCCGATAGCGATATATTGGCTGCAGCAAAGGGATTTTATCTTCTGAGAGATTTTGATGAGAACCAACCCAGGCAGGGATATGTCATGGTGCAGGGTTCATCATCCACGAATAACTTGGTCTCTCAACTCGACAAGATCAATGAAGAAGGTTTAAATGTACGAATCATTTCCGCTATCTCTGAAGAACTATTCAACAGACAATCTGACTCATACAGGCAAAGCGTACTCCCGGAGTCAGCTCGTTACGACTTAATGGTAATTAGCACCGGTACTAAGAGAATGTGGCCCGTAAGGAACGTTGGCCCCCTAACAGAAGAATATTCTCTCGTTTCCGACTGGAACGATGAATGGTTAACTGGGGGTTCTGAAACCGAAGTTATTAAGGATGCCCGGCTCGATGCGAATTCCATACTATCTGCTGTAAGGCGATTCGCTCATGATCACGAGTCTAGAGTGGAAAAACAGACTAAACTTATTTCAGGAAGTTAAGCCGGTGTTAGTTTGTTCCTGATACTTCGATCAGTAAAGGCGGGCCTATAGGTGGTCTGTCCGTGAAAATTTGCTGCTGTCTTCCCTAGGCCTGTCCGTCAAATTTTCACCGCCGACAATGTTCTAGAATCGACTTTACAAATAATTCTAAGGATATGATATGTCCTACGATTTCATTATTATCGGTTCCGGCTCAGCAGGTGGGGTTCTTGCCTCTAGGCTTTCCGAAGACCCGACAGTCAGCGTTCTCAAAATGGTGTTCCAGAGCTTGGTGCGACTAAAAGAATGAATCATCAAACAATAAATCAAGAATGCAGAATGTTACTGGCTGACAACCCTTCATTATTTGAGGATAAGCTGATACACACAAACATGAATGGCAGAGTGTCAATATTTTTAGACTACTAGGTCCAATAACAAAAACGTCGCCGCCGGACCTATACCGTTGATTAGTCGTAAATCAGACCCGGTGCTAAGAAACTACAGCGATTTGCATTTGTTGGGAAGACTGGTCAGGCAATCTAAACCTTATTGGCCCCATATATCTGCCATCCTAATATTGAGGATTTTTGCCGTTCCTTTGGCTCTTTTAATCCCTGTCCCACTCAAAATAGTTGTTGACAGTGTGGTCGGAACCAATCCCGTTCCTCAATTCATAACGTTCTGGGCTCCCGATATCTGGATCAGTTCAGACTTAGCCATATTGACTTTTGCAGCTTTAATGCAAGTCTCCATTGTCCTGATCACCCAATGCCAGGAGCTAGGAAGCTATGTATTAAGAGCATCTGCAGGTCAAGGGTTGTTGAAAGAATTTAGGACCAGATTATTTTCTCACTTGCAGCGTCTTTCACTCCGATATCACGACACACAGGGAACCGCAGAATCTGTTTACCGAGTCCAAATGGATGCACCGGCGATTCGAGATATTGCAATCAACAATGTGATACCGACCCTAGGGTCGTCGCTGACATTGGTGGCCATGGTATTCATAATCGTCAGCATCGATTGGCAACTGGCGGCAGTGGCTCTAGCAGTTTCTCCGGTCTTATTCGTATTAGCCCGCTCCTACACTACGCGGATGCGCCCCCGTTACAGGGAAGCTCGGCGGTTAGAGGGGTTTTCAATTGAGATCATTCAGCAAGCCTTAGCGGCTTTTCGAGTCGTCAAGGCTTTCGGAAGAGAGAAAGGGGAACAGGATCGGTTCGAAGAACAGGCGGACAATGTTGTGAAGAAGCGCCTCTGGCTAGGTTGGGCTGAGGGTATTTTCGGCTTGATGGTAAATTTCACTATAGCTGTAGGCTCGGCACTGGTTTTATACGTGGGTATCCGAAATGTATTAAACGGCCAGCTTACTCTTGGCGAACTGTTAGTGGTGCTGGCTTACATAGCCCAGCTTTATGAACCTCTTAGAACGATCAGCAGACAGGCGTCATCATTGCAATCCTCTTTAGTAAGCGCCGAAAGAGTTTTCGAGGTGTTGGATAAGATTCCCGATGTTGTAGACAAAGATTCGTCGATACGATTGAAAAACGTTGGAGGAAGTGTTGAATTTCGAAACGTATCTTTTTCACACGTTGGCAGGGGCCAAGTTTTAGATGATATTTGCTTCAAAGTCCCGTTCGGAACAAAACTTGGTTTGTCGGGCAGAACAGGCGCAGGAAAGACTACTGTAGCAAGCCTCCTTCCGAGATTTTATGACCCAGATAAAGGGGTCGTATTGATTGATGGGATCGATATCAGAGAGTATTCCTTGGCGGATCTCAGATCGCAATTTGCCATAGTCCTTCAGGAACCAGTTTTGTTCTCCAGTAGCATCAGCGAAAACATAGCGTACGGCCGTCCCAATGCATCTAGGCGTGAAATAGAACTTGCTGCAAGCGCGGCCAATGTCATTGGGTTTATTGAAGAACTCCCGGATGGTTTTGAAACTTTGGTGGGAGAACGAGGCATGAAGCTGTCAGGCGGGGAAAGACAAAGAATTGCCCTTGCACGAGCTTTCTTAAAGGATGCTCCAATCCTAATCCTCGACGAGCCAACTAGCTCCGTCGACACGGAGACCGAAGTCGGCATTATGGAGACTATGGAACGCCTGATGGCAGACCGGACAACTTTCATGATAGCCCATCGCGTCTCTACTCTAGATATCTGTGACGCTCGCCTGGAGATAGAAAATGGGATTGTTACAAGCGCGACCGGAAGTGTTGAGATATGAACGTTCTCTCTTTTCTTCCGATAATGAAGAATTTGACGGTTATTTAGCGACTGAAGCTGGGAGCTCTAGAGAAGGTGACAAATGGGCGAATCGAAAAGAATTGCAATAATTGGGGGAGGGATCGTCGGAGCGAGTGTCGGGTACCACCTATCTAAACTTGGAGCCTATGTAACGGTTTTTGAAAAAGGTTCTCCTGGAGAAGGTGCGACTGGCCACTCTTACGCCTGGATAAACTCATTTGATAAGCATCCACGGTCTTACCACGAACTAAACTACAATTCGATGAACCTCTGGTCTCGTTTTGCTGACAGTATCGGTAAGGATATAGGACTGCACTGGGGAGGAAATGTCTCCTTTTCGTCAGATATCAGAGATGGCAAGAAGCTGATTGAAATATCGAAAAGACTGCAATCTTGGGGATATCCTGCCCGACTCATTTCATCTGAGCAACTAGGATCCCTAGAACCTAAGTTGCGGACAGGCCCCGTGTCGGCAGCCTTATACACCTGGATGGATGGTCATGTTATCCCCGTTAAAGTGGTAGCCGCTTGCTTAGATGCAATAACCTCCACTGGGGGTTCAGTGAACCTTGGGACTTATGTAAAATCCATCAGGGTCTCAACTGAAGGTTCAATAGTCACCACTGACAGTGGGGATTCACTTTTCGACACCATAGTTGTCGCGGCGGGAACCGACTGCACTGAAATAGCGATGGCTGTGGGATGTCACATCCCACAGCGGAGGAGTCCTGGCGTAGTGGCAAGGACAAAACCGATACCCTCTATAATTCAGTCTCTTGCCTCCATACATCTACCCCCATTAAACGGTTCTAATTTACAAACACATGTCCGCCAGGATTTAGATGGTATTGTGACTATTGGCGCAGGAAGCCAGGAAGATGAAGAGGAAGACGACTCACAACACCACGCTGACGATATGTTAAAGAGAGCCTCCTTCTATTTTGATGAACTGTCATCCACCGAAATATCGCCGGTTCCCGTCGGGCTCAGACCAATGCCTATAGATGGGTTGCCAGTTATTGGGTTCACCAATCCCGGGTCACATATCTATGTAACATTAATGCATAGCGGAGTGACTCTTGCGCCCATTGTCGGCATACTAGCTTCAACCGAGATAATGTTTGGAACAAATATAGACACTCTTGCTCCCTTTAGACCATCTCGCTTTTCTTAGTAAAGCGAGCCTAGGTATTGGGGTTTGAACAGGTAACAGATGTGATTGTAATTATTCTCTTTAACAGGAGGTATCTCGATGATATTTGATGGACATGCCTACACTTTCCCTCCACTGAAAGGGTCAGGTGGATTCTCCGATCCCGGCGACTTAAGACGTCACCTTCAACAGGCAATAGCAGTTCACCATCAGCCAGAATGGAGAGTTAGTGATAGAACCCGAGCACACAATAAAGACCTGATAAACATGAGCGAATGGCAGTATTTAAGCGCCTTAAAGACGTCCGATTTCACCATAGCCGATAATGGTCGATTCGAGTGGACATCCGAGGGAGAACTTTTTGCAAAGCAGTATTTTCCACCCTCGATTATTGATATGTCTTATCCTGCAGATCGGTTGATCTCAGAAATGGATTATGCGGGGGTCGATAAAGCTTTACTTCACCGCACTCCTTACTTGGGGATAGGAAACGATTTCATCGCAGAATGCGTAGCCAAATATCCCGATCGGTTACATGGATTAGCTCACGTTAGAGAATGGAAAACACGTACCGATCCTGAAGATTCCATCGCTAATCTAGAACGTGCAATAGAGATACAAGGGTTGTCGGGACTTCATTTTTTGCCACCTCAGCTTGACCTCTACGGTTATACCGGCCCTTGGGATACCTCTGAGTTCCATACATTCTGGGATGCTGTTGCAAAAATGAACATCCCTGTTTTTTTCTCACTTAAAGAACGTTCTTCCCCCGCGCAAGAAAGTTACATTCAGGACGTAAGAACGCTTATTAGATGGATGGAGAGGTATCCGGATGTTCAGGTTATCATGACCCACGGAATGGGGTGGCGATTGTTTATTGACGGAGACGGTCTCAACATAAGCGAAGAGGTCTGGAGAGCATTCGATAATGCAAACCTTTATCTTCAATGGTTATTCCCAATAGCTTTAGGAAATGTTTGGGATTACCCGATGCCTCAGGTTCGTCCCACAATGGAGGAGTGTGTAAGCCGAATCGGAGCTAACCGAATTATGTGGGGAACAGACATGCCAATTGTCATGAGATCTTGGACTTATCAGCAAAATTTAGACTTCATCCGTAACTACACTGGATTCCTATCGGAGGAATCCACGAACGCTATTCTTGGAGGCACTGTAAGTCGATTATTGGGTCTGCAAGAGTTAGCCTAGTGGTTGGCCGTTCCCATCAATCATCCAAGATATCATTTACCCCGCTCTGTTTTTCTCGCGCTTTGGCGTTAAGCTATTGATACCACGCTCAGACTCTATTAATTACATCCCTGACTAATTGTCAGTGAACAAATTGAGAAGCAGAAGGCTCCCGGCGTTCGTTCCGGGAGCTTAGAATCAGGTTATAGAATGGTGACCCCAACGGGACTCGAACCCGTGTTTGCGGCTTGAAAGGCCGCTGTCCTAAACCACTAGACGATGGGGTCGAAAAATGGTCACCTAAATAAACACCAGCGATAATTCTATTGCTGCTACCGTGTTACCGCAATTCATGCAATTGCCTTATGGGTAAAGTGCCAGTTGGTGAAGGCCTGCGTTTTCTTGTATTCCGCACATAATGTTCATATTTTGAACAGCTTGCCCCGCAGCGCCTTTCACAAGGTTGTCTATGCAGCTAATCATGACAAGGCGACCATTTCGTTTATCAACAGTGGGATGAACAAGGCAATCGTTTCCTCCAAGAGTCTGCTTAGTCATGGGTGCAGAAGTGGTCACTTTAACAAACTCCTCATCTTGATAGGCATCGCTATAAATCTCCATCACACCCTCAGTGACTTTTTCGTTAGAACTGAGAAAATCCTGTTTGATCGAGGCATAAGAAGTTGCGAGGATACCCCTAGTCATAGGAATAAGGTGAGGTACGAACGTCAGGGACACTTCTTCCCCGGCTGCAAGAGTTAGTTCTTGAGCAATTTCAGGCATGTGCCGATGCCCATCTAACCCATAGGCACTAACACTTTCATTAACCTCAGAGTAATGAGTCTTCAAAGAAAGTCCCCTACCCGCTCCTGACACGCCCGACTTGGCGTCAATGATTATGTCTTTATCAATAATCCCCGCTTTCAAAGCTGGAGCCAACCCAAGTATCGACGCCGTGGGATAGCAACCGGGATTTGCCACTATTTTACTTTGTGAAATTGCATCTCTATAAATCTCAGGCAGACCATATACACTATCCTCTGCCAATTGCGGACATGGATGTTCCACCTCGTACCATTCCGTATAAACGTCCAAGTCGCGAAGTCTGAAGTCCGCGCTGATGTCCACCGTTTTGATACCTGATTCAACGACATCTACAAGGGCTTCCGCACTTGCGGCATGAGGTAGAGCAGAAAAGACAAAGTCCAAGCTACCCGACAATTCTGGTTCAATCGTTAAACCTATCTCTTCAAGATGCGGAAATACCTCACCGAGTCTCTTTCCAGCTCCGCTTCGACCTGTTACAGAAGATAAATCAACTTCAGGATGACGGCTGAGTATTCTCGCAAGCTCCGCACCCGCATAGCCCGTTACGTTTATGATTCCAACTTTCAATGGTCTTCCCTTTCAAAAATTGTTGGCAAGCAGTCTACAACATTAATAGCAAGCAAGGCAGCCTTGATATCAAAATTTTCCTTTGCTGGGACATAAACTTGCTATCCCGCATTCTTCGCATTTCGGGAATCGAGCCTTGCATGTATCCCTACCATGCCTTATCAAAAACATGTGAAACTGAAAAACGTCGTTGGGAGGTACGATTTCTTCGAGTAAATCGTGAGCCTTTTCCGCGCTCACCTTGGGTCCAATCAATCGAAGCCTTTTTGAGACCCTATGGATGTGAGTGTCAACAGGCATTGCCGGCATCCCAAAAGAAAAACAAAGGATAATAGCAGCGGTCTTTGGTCCCACTCCTTTCAGACGGATTAGCCAATCCTTCGCATCTTGCAAAGTCATATCCGCGAGAAAATCCAGATCAAATGAACCTAGCTCCCAACGAACCTGGTTGAGAATGGCCTTTATCCTAGGGGCCTTGGATTTGGATAGTCCACCATGCCTTATGCTTTTTTCGATGAAGTCTACAGGGGCATCTGCCACTTGATCTAACGATCCGAATCGTTCCATTAAGCTCTTGAATGCTCTTTCTGAGTTTATGTCAGACGTGTGTTGTGAAAGGATTGTATACACAAGTTCTTCAGCAGCGTTATATCGGCTTTCCCATTCAATTGGGCCATATATTTGAATGAAAACCTCCGATAGGTCTTTTACGAGCGCCAGCTTTTTAGAGGAATACTTGTTAAGGCTAGACATAGGCGTTTGTGTTAATAAGGGGTGATTTCTTGCTAAGTTGACTGTTGGGCGATTGTTTGTATTGATATAATCGTCGGACTTTACGCTCATTCATAAATTTACACTTGTTGACAGTTGGCATCATAACAAACCCTGCCTCCGGCAAGGATATAAGACGTCTCGTTTCGCAAAGTCGAGTTATATCCAATCAGGAAAAGATCAATATAGTTAGAAGAATACTTGCCGGATTGGAAGCCTCAGGAGTTGAAAGAATACTTTTGATGCCCGATTATTCCAACCTTTCCATTGCCGCAGCAAGCGAGCACGGCGGAAATATGCAGATAGAATCCCTAGACATGCCAGTATTCAACAACGATCAAGATACTACGCGGGCAGCGGAGAAGATGGCTTTGTCAGGTGTAAGCGCCATAGTAGCTCTCGGCGGAGATGGGACCAGCAGAGCTGTTAGCAAGAAAATCGGTCCTGTCCCATTAATGCCAGTCTCAACCGGTACGAACAATGTTTTCCCATATCTCATAGAAGGGACTCTCGCCGGATTAGCTACTGGATTCGTAGTTACAGGAACTGCAGATCTAGAAGTATGCGCCCCGCAACACAAATCCCTGAATGTAACGATCGATTCCGGTCAATCGGATGTCGCACTGGTCGACGTAGCAATTTCCAGAGAACGATTTGTAGGAGCAAGGGCAATCTGGAACATTGATTCTATTAGCGAACTTTTCCTGTCGATAGCAGAACCGGCAAGCATTGGTCTCTCCGCCATAGGAGGAATGATTCGACCTGTGTCACGAACTGATGACGTCGGATTACACATCTCTTTGTCACGTTCAAAAACCGGGAATTTTGTAACCGCACCTGTAACCCCTGGTGGCTTGAGCCCAGTTTTTTACTCAGACTACACCTTGATGAAACCAGGGGAAGAATATCAAGTGTTAGATAAGCCATGCATAATTGCCCTAGATGGGGAACGAACTATTCCGCTTCAACCGGGCCAAAGCGCAAAGATTGAAATGAGCCTCGATGGGCCGCACGTCATTGATCCTTATATATCTCTTCGACTGGCCGCCGAGGCCGGCTATTTCTGTGAAAAAGGCTAGATGATAAATTGAATCCCAAATTTGATTCTAGAAGGTCAAACATTAGATGCCTTAACGGTATGGTCGCTACCAGCCAACCTCTTGCATCCGAGGCTGGGTTAGAGATGCTAAAGAAGGGAGGGCACGCAGTTGATGCGGCTGTGGCTTCGGCTGCTGTCCTAAATGTAGTAGAGCCCGCCTCCACGGGCATAGGAGGTGATTTATTCGCCTTAGTTTGGGACAACAGGGGAAAAAAGGTCCACGCCCTAAACGCGAGTGGAAGGTCTGGGAGTCTGGCTGATCCTTATAAGATTCTGAATCAAAACCAGACATCTATCAGCGATATTTCACCCGTATCAATAACAGTACCCGGCGCGGCAAGCGGCTGGGATGAACTCATAACCCGTTTTGGACATCTGGGTATATCAGAGGTATTGCAACCTGCTATCTCCTATGCGAGTGATGGCTTCCCGGTCTCTGAAATCATAGCCAGCCAGTGGAAAAACAACTTCCACAGGTTGTCAAATATCGCAGGGCACGAACTTACGATCAATGGACGGTCACCTGAAGCGGGTGAAATTTTCTCTAATCTTGGACTCGCCCGAGTATTGCAAGATGTTGCCTCGGGTGGGGCTGACGCTTTCTACAAAGGGGATATTGCTAACCAAATCCTGAATTATCTCTCTGAACACGGGGGCTGGCTAACTGCGGAAGATCTTGCAGGCCACAGGGCAGATTGGGTTGAGCCTGCATGTACATCCTACCGCGGCGTAACGGCATGGGAATGTCCCCCTAATACTCAGGGATTACATGTGCTTATTGCTTTGAACATTGCTGAGCAATTCGACATCCGAAAAATGGGATTTCAAGAGCCCGAAACCTACCACCATCTCATAGAGGCAATGAGACTGTCCTTCAGTGACGGTTTCGCACACATTTCTGATCCTTCCAGTATGCGGATTTCTGTGGATCAACTACTTTCGAAAGATTACGCGGCCAACCGAGCGAAAAACATAGATCCGGACGAGACCAACCCCAATTTCGCTACAGGCTATGAGATTCCTCACTCGGATACTGTTTATCTAACTGTAATAGACAGGGAGGGAAATGCTTGCTCGCTTATAAACAGTATTTACAGTGGGTTTGGATCTGGTCACGTCATTCCAGGAACAGGAGTTGTACTGCAAAGCAGAGGTGCATCATTCTCGTTGGACCCTCATCATCCTAATTACCTCCAACCCGGCAAGAGACCATTTCACACACTGATACCAGGTATGGCAACGAAAAATGATGAACTTTGGATTAGTTACGGGGTGATGGGAACGGTTCAACAGGCACAAGGTCATTTTCAAATGATGGTGAACATGGTCGATTTCGACCTTTCCCCACAAGAGTCATTGAACGCACCTAGATTCAGTGTTCGTACTGGAGAAGGGATTGGAATAGAATCCTTTGCAGACGGAGAAATTTCAAGGTCACTTTATCGAAAAGGCCACAAAGTGATTATTGGAGAACCGGATAACCTGATATTTGGCGGAGGACAGATAATCCAGAGGGACCCAGTAACCGGGGTCATTACAGGGGGGACTGAGCCTAGGCAGGATGGAAGTGTTGCCGCATGGTAATTATTTATTCGCCTAGTATCTTTCTTACCTTTTCGTAATCAAGGGCAGCATTTTTCCTGTCACCTAAAGCCCAAAGCAGCATAGCCCTATTGTTAAATGCATACCAATACTCGGAGTCCAAGTCTATAGCCTCGTTATAGTCAGATAACGCCTCTTCATGAAGCCCCATATCGGCTTTCGCCATTCCTCGGTTGTTATATGCGTCTCGGTAGAGAGGATCTATGTCCAAAGCTTTTGTGAAATCGACGATCGCTTGTTTTGGATTACCCATGCCTCTATGGCAAATTCCTCTGTTGTTATATACGGACGCCTCCACTTGCCCGAATCCAATAATCTTAGAATAATCCTCGATTGCTTCATCAAATCTTCTTGCATCTAAGTATCCGTTACCGCGAAGAAATAGTTTGTCTGTGTCATTCGGGTCTTGATGCAAGGCCGCTGTTAGAGAGTCAATTACATCAAGGACATAATCCATATCACTTTTCTGGCTGAGATTCCCATCATTTTTCCAGTTATAAGACATATCCTAATGCAGGCCTAACTCCTCCACACAACCGTGTTCTCTAACGTGTTTTAATGCATCATCTATACGCAATCTCGTGGATAAAAGGGTCATCTCGGGTAACTCTTTAGGAAAGTAATAGTCAATATCCAAACTTTCGTCTGAAATTCTCAATTCCCCAGCGATTCTTGAACATATGAACAACGCGGCGACATATTGAACGAGATTTCCATCTGGATACAGTATCGTCGTAAAATCCTTGAGATCCGAATACACCTTTACCATGCATTTAACATCTACCGTTAATCCGGTTTCCTCAAATATTTCCCTGGCCGAACAATCAATCAGGGATTCTGCAGGGTCCATACGACCGCCCGGCAATCCCCACCAACCGTTATCCGACCTCTGCTGAAGTAACACTCTCCCAGATAGATCAAAAACTACTCCAGATGCAGAAGCCATGACAATATCGGGTACACGGGTCAGGGGCTGCCCGGTACAGTCAACAAACCCATGTTCAATAAATTTCATACTCCTTATTTAACAGCATATCCAACTATATTGGGAATTCGTATCACAACACCTAAGCTAAGGCTGAACTCTCTTAAGTTAACGGTTTGAAATTGTGAACCATGCAAATAACGCTTTATATCCCGATGGAGATGACAACCCGTCGTTGCCCATCGCCAGAAGGGATTCAACAATTTTTGTAACGCTTTCCCTAATGGTGCCTTAGATACAACATGTTCGTAGAAATAAAATCTACCTCCAGGCTTAAGAACCCTATACGCCTCCGATATAACTGCTTCCACATCCTCAACCATGCAAAGCACTAAGGTCGTAAACACAGAATCAAAATGATCATCGGGAAAAGACAAGCCTTCACCTTTGCAACTTGAGATATTGACGAGTACATTGTGCTTTCTGGCAGTGGATAACAATTTACGTCTCATGTGTCGATCTGGCTCTACAGCAGTGATACTACTCGTGTGTTGAAGTACTGAAAGATTTGCTCCAGTCCCAGCACCTATTTCCAATACATGACCCTCGCATCGACCAGCGGTCATTCTTCTGTATGGCAAAACCTTAGATTCAACTACTGAATTCAACACGTCATAAAATTGGGCGAACAACCACTTCGATAATTGCATTTAGAGAACCAATACCTAGAACAATATTTAGTGATGGCAACCCCTGGCCGGAATATCCCATACTGCTTCTACAACATCGTTACGTAAGACAATAAATTCGTCCCATCGATTTACCATAATATCCTGTTGATTGCTGATTAGATGCAACACCTCTCCTACAGCAAATGGAATTCGTCCTTCGGACATCAATACTGCGCTGGACTCCTCCATTTTGACAAATTTCACATCCTCGTGCCCCTCCACTACGGGGGTTACTCCCATTGGGCCCCCGAGGCACCTGAGTCCGGCATCGATGAATGCATATCTTTCCTTCACATCGATCACTCTTGCTATTATTTTCCCGGCAATGGCAAAATCTTCCATATACCGGGTAGAAGCACTCATAAGAGCATAGGTTCCGCCCTCGACTTCTGTTACTCCCTCAATCTCTGGAGCAACGTCATAGCTAAATGTCTCACCAGATGAGACCATTTCAACTGGTATACCTTCCGATTCGATCGCTGTTTTTACGTCGAGACAGATTTCAATGTAACGTCTGCCTTCGATAAATCGGGTTTCCCTGTCCGCCCATCCATCTACTGTTTGGTGACTCATCACACCCAAAAACTTAATCCCTGGAAGCGAGGCCGCCTCCTTTGCTAGTACCACGCCCTCTTCTGGACTCCTTACACCGGCCCGACCCATTGATGTATCAACCTCTATTAAAACCCCAATTTCCGATGACATTTCTACGGCTGCGACCGACATATCTTTAACATTCTGTAGGTTATCGATACAAACCTTTACGCAAGCATCTTTTGCCAGAGCCGCAAGTCTACGCAGTTTGTTTGAGCCCACTACCTCAGATGTAACCAAAACATCCTTTATTCCCCCCTGTATCATCACCTCAGCTTCTGCAACCTTCGCCACACAGACTCCACCCAAAGTTCCGCCGGCATCTATCTGCCTCTGCAACACCACAGGACTTTTGATGTTCTTAGCGTGTTGCCGCATCTTACAAACTTTGCCATCGTACATCTTCGAAACCATTGAAAAATTATGATCGAGGGCATCCAGATCAATCACTAAAGCTGGAGTTTGAACATCTTCGATTTTTGTACCTATAGCAGGTTTCCCAGTCAACAATTCAATACCACCTTGTATATCGTAAACTTAGCAGGTTTTATACGTATTTTCCTCTAGCTTCCACTTTCCATATTGCTGTCAATTTCTCATCAGATAACACGTTTACATAGTCATAGAGATTGAAAGTATCACCTATATCTGACGGTGACAAAACAACCTTCTCACCTAGATTCATAGAGCTTCTTTCAGGACCAAGGATTAGGAATCCATGTTCTGCACTCATCTTCTCAATATAAGAGTCCCTCATACCTGCTATTCCGGGTACACCGCGGTCCGTAGAAATGGCTTTCTGTCCACAATCAATTAGAGCGAGGCCAGGCTCAGGTCGGCTCATAACTGAAGAAAGAACTCCTACAGGAATCGCTCCCTCCTGATTATTTAGAGAAGCCTCAAGAATTAAAGAGTCTTCAATAATTTCGGTAATAAAATGGCAAGAGATTTGAGGGTCAGTAGTTGCAGATGCAAACGCCACAACTGGATGTTTAATCGTGGCATTACACGGATCATTTTCTTTGAAATATCTTGATAAATTATCAAGTATAGCTATACTTTCATCTTGCGTGGATTCAACAGGGAGTCTGAATATGAAACCAATCTTATGAAAACCATCAGCCGAACTTAAATTTTCAACTTCTTCCCAATCGATGTCCTCCATTTCCACTCCCATCTGAGCATGTTCCAAGGAGATACGAATCAGAATATTGACCTCGTTTGCGTTTGACGAGGTTTCAATCAAATTTTTAAGAGACTCAAACTCCTTTTTCGATGAAATACATATTGTCAGGTTGCTTTGAGAAATGAGAGATTCAAGAAGTCTCCCATTATCGCTTACAGGTATTCTTCCTACCGTAATATCTTCAAATCCGGCCGATGCAAAGACCAACCCTTCTGAAACAGTGTCTACGTAGACAGAGGTGACTTCCAACATATGATAAATAGCCGGTGTCCTGAACACGCTACTGTTTGATCTGAATTTAGTTCCTGTTGCTAAGAAAAATGACTTGACTGCGATCCAATTTCCAATAATTTGGTCCTTATCTATGAAAAGCGCTGGAGTATCTAAATCCCACAGGGAGGATCCTATCGGTTTGATTATTGGACGTTCCATTTATTGCCTTCTTTTCCTGCATTTTCACTATAAAGACTTTCAGCGTAGCAGCTTATCACAGGATTTCTTGAGAGGGGTTGATTGAAACAACTGTTAAAATCTTGATTAGCTAAACATTTGCGAGGTGTTTCTGACCAACATGAAGAAACAAGGCGACCCACAATATAACGGAGACGTTCTCCGTATTGAGTCAGAACCTGATAACAAAGGGACAAGTTTTATTGAACGCCGAGGAAACCAAATTTGTTATCTAATCACAGAACATGACAATTCTAGGACGGGTACTATTCCGACAAAGAGTCTAGATTCTGTTCATCTAGAATATGTTCGACGCGAATCATATTCTACTGTTATTTGGGTAATTCTCGCTGTAATTTTAGCACTTGCATTCTATTTTCTTATTGAAAACAATCTTATCCGGATATTGGGAATCGGACTGACCTGTGCAATGGCTCTATACCTGCTTTATGAACACTATACGGGACCAACGGGAACAAACATCGTGTTATGTACTAGAGCTGCCGAGATTCGAATGAAAATCATGGACAATCTTAAAACAAAGGATATCGAAAACTTCGTGGACTCAATAATGACTACAGACTCATCCTCACCAAAGAGGGAAGAATCGAAACCACGAATATTCTCTCCCCGTTAGCCCTATTTATGTGAGACTGAGATTCGGAATCGCATCCAAATCCCACTGCGAAACATCCAGTTCTTTCAACCTGTGGAACGCAGCTGCTGCAATCATTGCTCCATTGTCAGTGCATAGAGACGGTCTAGGGACAATAACTGGTGTCCTAGACATCTGGTGCATCATTTTTTTGAGTTCACTATTGGCGGCCACACCACCGCCAATCAATATACCCTTTGCACCGTATTGTTCGACAGCAGAGATTGTCCTGCTGACTAGGCAATCCACTATAGCCTCTTGAAAAGCTGCCGAATATTCTCTCACTTGTTCTGATGAGGGAGCTATCTCTTGACTTTGGGGGTAAAAGCCTTCTGATTCAGCTCTTCGAACTACGGCAGTTTTAAGGCCGCTGAAACTGAAGTCTAAGGAGCCCTTGACAGAGGGTCTTGGAAAAGGATCCATCTCAAGATTGGCCCCTACAGCTTCCCGCTCGATCTCGGGCCCTCCTGGAAATCCCAGTCCTAAAACTCTCGCTACTTTGTCAAATGCCTCGCCTGCGGCATCGTCTCGGGTACGCGCAAGTATTTGATAATCGAGGTGTCCTTTCATCAATACAATCTCTGTATGACCACCTGAGGCGATCAAGCAGACTAATGGGAATCCTGTGTTGATTTTTTCGAAAACTCCTTCAAGCCAACCTGCATAAATGTGTCCTTCAAGATGATTTATACCCAGTAGAGGTTTATCCCAAGATAATGCGAGACCTTTGGCAACATTTACACCAACTAAGAGTGAACCGGCCAGACCCGGTCCATACGTTACAGAAACTGCATCTAGTTGATCCGGTGTTATTGAAGCTTCGGTTAAAGCCTCATTCACTACAGGAATAATGCTCGTCAGGTGCTCCCTTGACGATATTTCAGGAATTATTCCTCCATATCTTTCATGCATGAGTGATTGCGAGGAAATTATGTTAGACAGAATCCTGACTCCGTTATCAACGACGGAGGCAGCTGTATCGTCACAGGAAGTTTCAATACCTAAGATTTTCAATCTCGATTTCTTTCCAATGCTTGCATGAGGGCCTTGAGGCCTTCCTCGACTCCGAAGGAATCATTAAACAGTGCACTTCCCACCACAGCAATATCAATACCAGCTTTAGCGACGTCAGCGATTGTGTCTACGTTGATTCCTCCATCAACCTGAATTTCAATATTCAGGCCCTGTTTTGCAATTTCCCTTCTTATACCTTCTATTTTTCCGATGGTCTGTGGAATGAATTTCTGACCGCCATAACCTGGCTCGACAGACATAATCAACACTTGATCTAACCTTTCAAGGAAAGGATAGAGAGAATGGGCCTCGGTGCTAGGACGTATTGCTACAGATTTGCGAAGTCCCAAATCTTCAAGTTGCTTGAGATCGTCGAAAACATCTGTGAGAGCCTCAAAATGGACCGTAATGGAATTAGCACCGGCTTGAGCTAACTCTTCGAAATGTTTCTTCGGATCAACCGCCATCATGTGAACATCAATAAGCAGTGTAGTTGAAGCCCTAACCGCTCGGACAACAGGAGCCCCAAATGTTATTGGAGGAACAAATTGACCATCCATTACATCAACATGGATGCCAGAACATCCGGCTGCCTCTGCCTCTTGCACTTGAGTCCCGAGGTTCTCAAATTTAGCTGACAGTATAGAAGGAAACACTCGTAACTCAGGCACCGCAATGTGCCTCTAATCTGCTTCGTGCCTCCTTTAAGGCTGAAAGTACTTGACCGGGAGCCGTACCTCCCAAAACATCCTTTGACCTAACTGAGGTTTCTACCGTTATATCGAAAACGTCCTCTTCAAAGAGCTCGGAAAAATCTAAATATTCCGATAGGGACAATTCACTGAAGAGTCGTTTCTTCTGTGAAGCATAATCTGACATCCGACTAACTATAGAATGCGACTCGCGAAACGGCAGCCCCTTAGAGACTAGATAATCAGCTATATCCGTAGCCAAGACCATTCCTCCCTCTGCAGACCGTCGAGCCTGATCAATGTTTACGGAGATGCCAGTCAACATTCCCTCAAAGACCTCTAAAGTGGCAATTAAGGTGTCGTAACTATCAAAGAACCCTTCCTTATCTTCCTGAAGATCACGGTTATACGTCAAAGGCAGTCCCTTCATGACAGTTAGAAGGGAGATCAAATTACCGTATACCCTTCCAGTCTTACCTCTCGATATTTCAGCAAAATCTGGATTCCTTTTCTGGGGCATGATGCTGCTGCCAGTTGTGTACTCGGAGGGAAGCTTCACCATTGAGAACTCCTCGGTCGTCCATAGGATAAGCTCTTCCGAAAACCTGGAAATGTGCATTGCACACGTTGCCGCAGCGGAAAGATAATCAATAACAAAATCTCGATCTGAGACAGCATCCATACTATTTCTACTTATCTCGGCAAACCCAAGTTCTCTCGCAACGAAATCACGGTCGATGGGATACGGTAGGCCGGCAAGGGCTCCACTACCCAGGGGCAGGACATCGGCGGCTTTCCCTACCCTTACAAATCTTTCATAATCTCTTTCAAACATCTCAAAATAGGCCAGTATGTGATGAGCGAACAGTACAGGCTGAGCTTTTTGTAGATGGGTATATCCTGGTATTACCGCCTCATGATATTTATCACCCAAGTCAAGTAAGGAATTTTGAAGCATGGCAATCTTTGTCATTGTGTGTTCAGAGGCTTCTCTGAGATACAGTCTCATGTCTAGACAGACTTGATCATTTCTAGAACGAGCGGTGTGGAGTTTTCCTGCACAGGGGCCTATCTTGTCGTAAAGCCTACGTTCGATATTCATATGTATATCTTCTAATTCTTCTCTCCACGGGAAAGATCCGGATTCTATTTCGCACTTTATTTCCTCTAAACCCGAGCAGATATCATCCTTTTCTGATACGGCGATGATCCCCTGGTTAGCGAGCATGTTAGCGTGTGCAATAGAACCCCGTATATCTTGCCGGTAAAGCCGTTGATCATAATGGATGGAAACCGTAAAGTTTCCAACGTTCTCAGAGAGAGCTCTTATAGGGGGAACATTCTTTTTTGTATCGGAATCCATGATCCTAGTCCGGCTATTACTCAAACTGTCGGTTATATCCCTAAAGCTCACAATCTTAAAGCTAAAGCTACTTCCATGATATACGAAACAATTGAACGGTTGTTTGCCTCACGATGCTATACTCGTCGCATTCGCTAAACTAGTATGTTTGACCCTCACTCAGATTTGCTCACAAACACAGTGTTTGCCGCCGTCGACCTGGAAACTACAGGTCTTGATCCGTCGTGTGACCAGATTATTGAAGTGGCGGTGCAGCGGTTCACCTTAAATGCTGAAGCAGGCCACTTTAGTACTCTTGTAAACTCGGATATACCTATCCCGCCTGAAGTCTCAAAGTTAACGGGTATAACATCTAAGGATTTGGTAAATGCCCCGGATTTCGATGAGATCAAAAGTCAAGTTAGTGCGGCTCTGCAGGGAGCGGTACTTGTGGGACACAATATAAATTTTGATCTCAAATTCCTTAGTAACCGCGGGATAAGTCCTACCGGGATAATAATCGACACCTTGGATCTTGCTTACATAATCGATCGGGACAGTCCAGACTATCGGCTTCAAACCCTGAACGAACGATATCAAATAGATCCTGGAACCAAGCATCGTGCCCTATCCGACTGCATCTCTACTATGAATCTTTTTCTACTGCTCTTAGGTAAATTAACTGAAGCAAGCGAACCCACGTTACAACGCCTACAAAAATTAGCGTCGGCATCAGGATGGCCTCTAGAGTCGCTATTTATCCATTGCCTGAAAAGTCCTTCAAAAAGTACCGCCAATCTTGGTAATGAAATCCCAATAAACACGATTGATGAAACGATCACCAGCATTTCTAATTCCTCAAAATATCAAAGGGACATCGAACCAATTATTGATTACGACCTTATATTTGGGCCCGATGGCCCGCTCACGAATAACCTCGGCGGCTATGAGTTCAGGGAAGAGCAGGTACAAATGGCGGAGGACGTTGCCAGGGCATTGAATGAATCTGAAAACCTTATAGTTGAAGCTGGCACAGGCACAGGAAAGTCACTGGCATACCTCATACCCGCGTTGATACATTCATTGCAAAACGAGACAAGGGTGGTCATTTCAACAAACACAATTAATCTTCAAGAGCAATTGCAAAACGATGACGTCCCTTTGAGTCTACGCTCATTGATTGATTTGGGTGTTGAGTCAGCAGACTCGGCAATTGTCGCGGTGCTGAAAGGCCGGTCTAACTATCTTTGCAGACGAAGGTTTGAACAGCACCTTGGGCGAACAGTTATAGATAGAGAAGACGCATTGCTTCTGGCAAAGATTCTACTATGGATAGATCACACAAATACGGGCGATAGGTCGGAACTCAATCTAACTAGAAAAGCTCACAATATCTTGTGGAATAAATTGTCTGCGGAAGGAGCGGGTTATTGTGAAATACCCACCGAGCGCTGTTTTCTCCGTAATGCAAGAGAGGCCGCAGGAAACTCCAATCTCGTCATAACAAATCATTCTTTGTTATTAGCTGACATAGCCACTGCGGGAGCAGCCCTACCGCCATATGAGCTTCTAATTATCGACGAAGCTCATCACTTAGAAGATCAAGCCACACGATCTCTTGGTTTTGAAATAAACCAACCCGTTGTGACGGATATATTTGACAGATTGACTGGTCAAGACTCAGTCACAGCAACGTCTGCAAGTCTATTAAGAAACACCCTCAGCAACGAAAACCAGCTTACGAGGCTTAATTCCATCATATCGACATTATCGCCCACAGTAAATTCAGTTCGAACAAATTTTAATACCCTTTTCGGGTTAGCTGCTCAATATCTAGAAAATTCTAGGACCTCTAATGTCAGAGGGACAATGCGGATAACAGATCACCGCGGTAGCAGGTCCTGGAATTCGCTCACTGATCTATCGGAGAATATTCAGCTGGAAATATCCGACATCATTAACTCTCTGAACCTTCTATCTACACTGTCTGAACTTCACCTAAACATCAACGCCGTTCAATCCATTCAAAATGATGTCGGCTCTTTGCGGGCCGATTTAATAGAGCTCAATGAGCATCTGATAGAAGTAATTACTGAGCCAAATCCGACCTCAGTTTATTGGATTAGAGAAGGGGGGCGACAGACATATGGCATCTTCTGCATGGCACCAGTGGAGGTAGACGAAGCATTAAAACAAAACATGTTCTCTCAAAAAGATTCCGTTACCCTAACCAGCGCTACTCTAACCACCAACGGAACCTTTGAACACATCTTACGGAGGCTTGGATTCAATCCGGATGCAAGCAATACCTTACCGTCTCCATTCGACTACCGCTCCACCACATTAACTCTAATACCGAAAGATTTACCGGACCCTCGGGATGATCGATACCTTGAGGAACTGAGTGTTGCAATCGCTGATGCGGCCGTCGCGGCCTCGGGAAAAACCCTGGCCCTTTTTACCTCCCATGCAGCTATCAGACATGCCTACAACAGGATTAGAAACTTAATTGAACATGCTGATAGTGATATTGAGGTTCTTGCTCAGGGCATATCCGGCGACACCCAAAGATTAATCGAACGCTTGCGCCAAAATTCGAGATGCATTTTATTGGGTACGGCAAGCATGTGGGAGGGCATTGATGTCAGGGGAGAAGCCCTGCAGGTCGTCATTATCACGCGGCTACCTTTCGATGTACCTACTGATCCTATCTATCAAGCCCGATCGGAACAGTACTCAAATGCCTTTATGGATTATGCGGTTCCTAATGCCATCATGAAGTTTCGTCAAGGTTTCGGTCGGCTCATAAGGTCTTCATCGGATCGTGGAATCTTCATAGTCATGGACAATCGTCTAGTCCGCAGTCGATATGGAAGTAAATTCATTGAATCTCTTCCTTCAATGACCGTGAAGCAATGCAGACGCGATGAACTTCGGGAGAGCATAGAACTGTGGTTAAGCCAAACATAGAAACAATTAGATTAACCCAACCTTATGACCTTAAGGAAACTCTTTATAGTGGGCAGGCATTTCGGTGGCGCCAACTTCAATCGCCCAAATCTACCGAAGGAATTTGGCACGAGGGCTTAATAAATTCTATTCGAGTGCGCCTAAATCAGGTCGACAATTCCATAAATATTGAATCTGATCCCAAACATAAAGAGTTTGTTGTTCACGCCGTTGAAACATATTTAAGGGTGGAAGACGACATGTCCTCCATTTATGACACGATGTCCTCTGATCAATATTTGAAACGGGCTACAGCCCAATATAAAGGGCTACACATACTCCGACAGGATCCTTGGGAGTGTCTGATCACCTTCATATGTTCTGCCAACAACAACATACCAAGGATTAGGCAATTAATAGAACTCATTTGTAATTCAGCCGGAAAGTATCTAACTGATCATTATGGTGCTTACCGTACATTCCCAACATCCTCCGAGATCAATAACTTAGGTGAGCAGGGCTTGAGAAACCTAGGATTTGGGTTTCGGGCCAAATATATTGCGAAGGCAGCTGTTATGGAATCAGAGGGGCAGATCGCAATCAGCGAACTCCGTGGCAAAAGCTATGGGGAAATCCTAGAATCACTTATCTCTATCCCAGGGGTCGGAGACAAAGTGGCAAATTGTGTCATGCTATTTTCTATGGACTGTCTTGAGGCATTTCCCGTAGACGTTTGGATTAGAAGGATCCTAAGAGAAAATTATGTGACAAAAAAGGACAAGGTTCCCGATTCTCAGCTTCGGACTTGGTCTCAAAACCAGTTTGGGCCTTTTGCTGGGTATGTAAACCAATATCTATTCCATAAGCGGCGACTGACTTAATAATAAACCGTTACATGAATTTCCTGACATAAGGAGTCATTAGCTGTGGAACGATTAAAGTTGCGTCGACAATCCAATATCACTCCATCGACGGTTCGTCTGATTCGGTTTTGAAAATTCCTCCCTGATCCGAGTTTACAGGTTCCGAATATACAATCTTGCGTACCGGGTAATTTATTTCTATTCCTTCAACGTTAAATCTTTCATGAATACGCTTTATGAGTTCACTTTTCAAAGTAAATGTCCCAGTCCTGTCGATAGCCTGCAAAAAAACAAAGAAGTCTATATTGGAATCTCCAAAATTTGAAAACCCGAAAAACGGCTCCACATCCTTGATCGCTTGATCGGAATCATTTATCACTGCTTGCGCCTCTTCTACCGAAAACCTCTCGACATCCTCCAAATTCGCATCGTAACTTACACCGCAAGTCACAACCACGTTCATAGCAGGGGTCGGGCTGAAGTAATTAGTGACTATACTTTCAGCCATCCTAGAATTAGGAATGATCACGAGGTTGTTAAATCTACTCCTAATTTTGGTGCTCCTCCAGCCAACGTCTTCTACATAACCCGAAGGTCCCCCTTCCAGCTCGATAAAATCTCCCTCCTTAAGTTCTCCCTCAGTAACAACATAAGTGCCAGCAAAGAAATTACTTAGGGTCGGTTGAACGGCGAGGGCCACTGCCAAACCACCGATACCTAGGCCCGCCAAGATTGGGCTTATAGAAACACCAACGCTGTCGATTGCGACAAGGGCCCCAGCCGCATAGATAGTTATAGGCAGTACCCTGCGTAAGGTTGGTAAAAGAGTGTCATCTATCTTTGTCTCGGTACTCTCTGCGATATTCAATAAGTACCAATCGATAAGGCGGTCTACCACATGGGCAACAGTGAAGGTAGCGGTGAGGATAACTGACACCTTCCATATCTTAATAGCAAGATCTTTAGTATCTGACAGCTGAGCGAGAATAGAATTTTCTATACCAATCGCCAGTAAATATCCAACCAATAGTCCCGTGCTAACTAGGAAAAACCCAAAGGGTCCTCTCATGGATTCCAAAATAATTTCGGGAATTCCTGGATCGTCACGCCTTCTAATACGCTTCAAAAAAATTTGGATCAACAGACGGGAAATTAGTGCAAGTAAGATAAAAATTATAAGAACGGCAGCGGCGGCAATTCCCCTAAATAGAGTTGATTCTGCTAACTCATCGCCTAACATAACTTGCTCCTGCCTTGCTAAAATACCTTTCTAGGGATCTTGACCATCTTGAACTCTGACTCCAAAAATTTTTCGATGCCCGCATACATTTTAGTGTACAAGACCGACATGTCATATCCACTGACTTAACAAGGCTCAGTTAAAACCGACAGTCAGGTCACTCTCAGTCTATTTTTGCAATGTTGTTCAAAATCCACTGTACTTAATTATTGACCGTTTTTTCATACCCTTTCTATAATTCACAGTTGTGTGAGTTTTCATCCGGTAATCGACACTGATACACCTGGTAATACTGTTTATGACCAAAAATTTCGACAATAGAATATCAATCATCGAAGCGGAAGCCCTTGAGCTTCTCGATAAAGCACATTCTGAAACCGAGCTAGAGGAATGGCGGATAGCTGTATTGGGTAGGCGAGGTCAGATAACTACGGTCCTAAGAGGAATTTCGGATCTAGACCCGGATTCTCGTCGAACTGCTGGGGCTGCGGCCAATCAACTCAAAATTAGGCTGCAAGCCGCGTTCGAAGAAAGTAAGGGAAGAATCAACTCTGACGAGACGGTTGCCAGCACCGCTACTAGCGATCACATCGATGTCACCCTCCCGGGACGAAAAGTAAGCTCCGGATCGCTCCATCCCACAACCCAGATAATCAGAGAGATATCCAATGCATTTAATACCATGGGATTTCAGGTCCTGGATGGACCCGAGGTCGAACTGGACGCGTATAACTTCCAAAAGCTTAATATTCCTACCCATCATCCCGCCCGTGACATGTGGAATAGTTTGTGGATTGATCGAGCTTCAGAATCTGGAGAATACCCTTTACTCTTGAGAACTCACACTTCGCCAATGCAGATCAGGGTAATGGAAAAAAATGACCCTCCAATAAGAGTGATAGTGCCTGGTAAGGCTTACAGGTATGAGGCGACTGACGCCACCCATGAATGGCAGTTTTGCCAAATTGAAGGACTAGCAATCGACCGAGATATTACCTTCGCAGACCTGAAAGGAACTTTGGAAGAGTTTGCTCGAATAATATTTGGAGCGAAGCGAAAAGCCCGGTTTCGTTGCGATTTTTTTCCATTTGTAGAACCAGGGGCCGAAATGTCTATAGATTGCTTCAAATGTGACGGGCAAGGTTGTCGGGTTTGCGGAAACTCAGGATGGATTGAAATAATGGGAGCTGGCATGGTACACCCAAAGGTGTTGGAAGGCGTTGGCTACGATCCTCAACTCTACTCAGGATTCGCTTTCGGAATGGGGGCTGAACGAATCGCAATGCTCCGTCACGGTATCGATGATATCCGACACTTTTACACAAATGATATTCGATTTCTTGAACAATTTAAGTAGCCCCTCATGAACGTAAATTAATTTATGAAAATTTCACTGTCTTGGCTTAGCGAATACCTTCCCATCGATCAAAATCCAAGTGACATCGCAAAAAAGATGACAATGGCAGGAGTGGAAGTAGGGAAAATCGTCACAATCGGTGATTCGTGGGAGGATCATCTCGTCATCGTGGGAAAGATTTTAGAGATTTCTCCCCATCCAAACGCCGACAGGCTCCGGCTCCCTACCATAGATATCGGCAAGGGTGAACCTATCACAGTGGTCTGTGGCGCTCCAAATATACAGGTAGGTCAAGTGATTGCCTTCGCCCATGAAGGAGCTCGAATATTTAATCCTAGAAACGGTAAACTCGAGATTCTAAAGGGGGCGAAAATTCGAGGTGTGGAGTCACAAGGGATGGTTTGCTCTCCTCTAGAGCTTGGCTTGGGAACAAACCATGATGGCATCCTAGAACTAAATCATAAGTTTAAACCAGGATCTCCTCTTTTTGAGGTCCTAGGGGACACTATTCTTGAAACTGAACTTACCCCTAACCGGCCCGATTGCCTCTCTGTTCTTGGCACAGCATACGAAGTCGCAGCGTTAACGGGAAAGAAGGTTAGTCCACCCAACCTTGACTATGTAACCAGCTCTAAACCCATCGAAAACGCTGTTAAGGTTTCAATTAAAAACCCGGATCTTTGTTCAAGATACACTGCATCTGTTATTGAGGGCGTCAAAATAGGACCGTCTCAGGAGTGGTTGCGACATCGCTTGGAAGCTAGTGGCATCAGATCCATCAACAACGTGGTAGATATCACTAACTATGTCATGCTGGAATATGGGCAACCTCTTCATGCATTTGATTTAGACAAGTTGTCCGGGAATGAAGTTATGGTGCGAGTAGCCGAAAATGAAGAGTCTCTAGTTACACTTGATGGAGAGAGCCGGACTTTGAGACCGGAAATGCTGGTCATCGCCGATCAAAACGAAGCGATTGGGCTTGCAGGGATAATGGGCGGCCGTAACACAGAGATAGATGAATCCACCTCCAAAATATTTCTTGAGTCTGCCAACTTTAATGGTGCGAATACTCGAACCACAAGGACCGTTCTTGGGCTAAATACGGAGGCCTCATACCGATTTGAAAGAGAATTACGCCCGGAATTGGCTGAACTGGCGTTACGTCGAGCAACAGGGTTGATGATAAAGCTCTGTGGTGCCACCGCGTCAGAAGGTATCATTGACGAATACCCCTGCAAAAAAGATGTAATACCCATCAGATTAACGACTGCTCGTATCACCAAAATACTTGGGGCGAAATTCCCGATGGCCGAGATATGGGCCATTCTTTCATCGCTAGGCTTTCAAGAATCAACGCAGTCAGCTGACATGTCATATCTTACCGAGGCTTCTGAGGCGCCCGACTCTGGCGATCAAACTGATGTTGTCTGGGTTATCCCTCCGATCTGGAGATCGGATATAAGTATCGAAGACGATCTCATCGAGGAGTTCGCCAGAGTATACGGATACGACAACCTTCCCTCAAGAAAACTATCCTTTGTCTCCCCGAATCAAATACCAGATGACGGAATGAAGATAAAGGAAATATTAAGAGACAGCCTCTCTACCTCGGGCATGAATGAAACAGTCTCATATGCTGTTTCAAATTTGAAGGCCCTTGAAATCACCAATAGCATTCCGCCAAATTCAGAGGCTGTAAGGTTGGCAAATCCAATGGATGCTACAAAAGCCTGGTTGAGAACCAACCTTGTTGCGAACCTTTTGGAAACCCTTGAAAGAAACCTACGGTTCAATAATCAAAGGGCTCTTAGATTGTTCGAAATTGGTCATGTGTTTTCGTTCCCAGTCGGAGCGACCGGAGATTCACTCCCTGTGGAAACTGAAGAGATAGTCGGGGTAGCAGTCGGACCAAGAAATGAGAATTCAATCTGGATTTCCAGTTCTGCCCAAATCGACTTCTATGATTTAAAGGGAATACTAGATTTTGCTTTAGATTCGCTCCGGTTGGAAGTAAAATACCAAAAACTTGATCACCCCACTTATCGCTCTGGGCATGTGGCCGGACTTATTGTAGGTGATAAATCAATCGGTGAAATCGGAGGGTTGGACGATAGGGTGTCGGACCATTTCAAACTCCCGCGACAGGCCATTTTCCTTTTTCGACTGAATTTAACCGAGATGACTCAATTAGCTACAAGTGACGTGTCTTCATTCCAACCGCTAAGTCGTTATCCTTCCTCCTCGAGGGATCTAGCGCTTTTATGTGATGAGGAAACTACTTCCGACGATATCCAACAGATAATACGCAATCATCGATTGGTCACAAACTCCTTTCCTATAGATAATTATGTCGGCGGTGATGTGCCGATTGGGTTTAAATCCCTCACATACCGCGTCGTATTTCGGTCGATGGAAATGACCCTTGATACTTCGGAATTGGAACGTGCTCAACAACAAATTATCAGAAGCCTAGGACACCATCGCGGCATTAAAGAAAGATTTCCCGAATAAACTGTAGAAGAGAATATCCATTAATGACTGAACATGTTCACCGCCACCACCATGCTGATATGTTAAGCGTGGAAGAGGCGCGGGATAGAATTCTTCAGGCTTTCGAAACCTTAGAACCCGCATGCATGAATATAACGGATTCAATAGGCTTAGTTATATCAGAAGATGTGTACTCTTCCATTAACATCCCTCCCTTGGACAACTCCGGTATGGATGGCTACGCGCTAAGGTCAGAAGATGTCCAATCTGCAACTCTTGCTAATCCAGTATCTCTTCGAATAGTCGGTACTGTGCCAGCGGGACATTTGCCTGATTTTGTTATCGAGGCAGGTGAGGCAGCCAGAATAATGACTGGAGCCGCAATTCCCGGTGGCGCGAATTCTGTCGTTCCATTCGAAGAAACCACTGAAGCTGAAGGTTTTGACAAATCGGAACTCAGGGATATCGGCATAAGAACACCAGTAAAACGTGGAAGCGATATTCGGCTAGCTGGCGGAGATGTGACCGTTGATCAAAAAGTCCTTCAGGCAGGGACGCTAATCAATCCATCTACGATCGCGGTACTTGCTTCTTTGGGTCGAGACATTATCAATGTTTATCGAAAACCCGAAGTTGCAATATTATCCACGGGTGATGAATTAATTGAACCGGGGCTATCATCAGAGCCAGGCAAAATATACGATAGCAATACAAGTGGATTGATCGCCTCCGTGATCGCTGCTGGTGGAATTCCCAAGCCTTTCGGAATCGTAAGAGATAATCTCTCCCAACTAGAAAAGAAAATTAGTGAGGCTATGAACAGTGACCTTGTGGTCACTTCCGCCGGGGTGTCTAAAGGAGATTATGACGTCGTTAAGGACGCGTTAGCGTCTCGGGGAATTCTCAACTTTTGGTCTATCCGAATGAGACCCGCAAAGCCCCTTGCGTTTGGTGTTCTCAACGACGAGAAATTAGCCAAAGTCACGCCTTTAATTGGTCTTCCCGGAAATCCCGTTAGCAGTATGGTCGCATTTGAACAATTTTGCAGACCAGCTATACGTAAGATGCTTGGAAAGAAATCTTCCTTGAGACCCACCATTAAAGCGACCCTCACCGATCATATTTATAATCACGACGGCAGGCGGGTTTATGCGCGAGTTAAGATTGTAAATGAAGCTGGGTCTTATACAGCCACCACGAGTGGGTCACAGGAATCAAATATACTGACGTCTATGGCCTACGCTGACGGATTAGCAATATGCCCCGAGGATGTGTCTGTCAAACGACCCGGAGAATCGGTCACGGTTATAATGCTGAATTGGCCCGAAGAGATGATATAAGGTCCTCTTAGAAGCCCTTAACGAGTCTGGATTAAGTCAATCATTTCAAATTTACTAATGTTTGGTAGGACTCAACAAACAGTTGTTGATTATAATTATCTAGAATTTCTCATTTCCACTAAGGAGATCAAATATGCCGAAAGCCCTCGCGTATTTCAGAGGAGACGTAGTCCCAATCGAAGAGGCACGGGTTAGTGTTATGACCCATGCCCTCCATTATGGAACAGCAGTTTTCGAAGGTATTCGAGGAAATTGGAATGAGTCAAAAAACCAACTCTTCATCTTTAGGATAAAAGAGCACTACGAGCGGCTCTTACAGGGATGCGATATGTTAATGCTGGATATACCGTATTCAGTGGATGATCTCTGTAAAATCACCTTGGATTTAGTCAAAGAGAGTGGTTACAAACAAGATTTATATATCCGACCACTCGCCTATAAAAGTGAAGAATTAGTGGCGAATTTAAAACTCCAAGAAATTGAGAGTGATTTTACGTTGATAATGGTGCCCTTCGGTGACTATTTGGACACCGACGGAGCGCTACGGTGTTGTACATCGTCATGGAGGCGGGTTGACGACACAAACGTTCCTCCCAGGCTCAAGATTTCCGGCACATATGTTAACGGTATACTGGCTAAAACAGAAGCTACTCTAGCCGGTTTCGACGAGGCGATAATGCTCACTCAGGACGGTTTTGTATCTGAGGGATCAGGCGAAAACTTATTCATGATAAATAATGGAGTGATTTATACCCCTCCCGTATCGGACAATAACCTGAGTGGGATTACGAGAGATTCTGCAATTGAAATCGCTAGACAGGAAGTTGGCATGGAAGTAGTAGAAACGAGAATACGAAGGAGCGAACTCTATTTCGCAGACGAAGTATTCCTGACAGGAACTGCTGCGCACATCCAGGCGGTAGGCGAACTGGACAACAGAGTTATTGGTTCTGGAGACACCGGACCCATCACAACCAAAATCAACGAGGTGTATCAAGAATCTATTAGAGGAAATAATCCCAAATATGAAAGTTGGTGTACATCAGTCTCCATTTAACTGGGTTTGTCCTTCACTCCTTAATCACTTACGAGTAGATACTTCGTGACATACAGTTTTGGTCTAGACTATTTTTTTTGCTCCTTTATCGCCTGCGTGGGTGTATTGCAAATAGCTGCTAATTCGTCCAAACTCACTTATCTCAGGCTTTTCAGTAAAGCAATCTCTGGCTATTTCTTCGGATACAGTCTATTAATATTTTCTGCAATGCTTTTTTTTCTGAGCAGAGAGAGAAATATTGACGACTCATCAGGTGGGCTCGATGGCAACGAACAGGCGATCCTATTTGTTGTTTCCGCTTTTGGTTCTTTCTTGTTTACAGCGACAATTTGTTCATTCAGATCGAAGCCACGCCAAGAAAATAATGTTCACGAAAAGATTAGCTTGAGCTCACTGAAATCAGACACCTTAATCGGAGTATATCGAAGCCAATGGACCTATTGGAGAAAGTCGATTTTGCGTTATTTCAAATAATCAACGACCTAGCTGGACAGTCGAACGCAATAGACAAATTGTTATCCATACTAGCAAGCGATTACTTAATTCCCGCAGGGATGGGATTGATTCTCTATTTTTCATGGTTCGATTCAGGCAATATCGAGCAAAGAGGATATAAGCAACGTACTGTTATCGCATCCATAACACATATGGCAGCAGCAAGCCTTTCAATTCTAATAATCAACCAGTTGATTTTCAGGGAAAGACCATTCACTTCTAACGAGGTGAACCTCATCTTTTACGCTCCCACCGATTCATCCTTTCCATCAAACACGGCAGCAGGCACCCTTGGAATAGCATTACCATTCATTTTTAGTAGGGGTAAATCCACCGGTCTAATATTGCTCGGAATGTCGTTTACGCTTTCACTAGCCCGAGTCTATGTCGGAGTTCATTATCCTGGAGACATAATTGGGGGATATATGACCTCTCTCCTAACCTTTCCTGTTTCTCTAACTATTTTGAAAGTCTCCAGACCGTTACAAAACAAGGTTTTAAAGACGATGCGAGCATTTGCGTTGGCTTAGAAGCTTCTTGCAATTACCCCGATTGCCGCAGTAGCCAGTCCAAGATAAATTAGGAATCCGACCACATCTGTTACCGTTGTTACAACGACAGCAGAAGCCAAAGCGGGATCTACTTTCATAGCCCGTAGGCTAAGGGGCAGTACTACTCCGCTGACCCCCGCTATTACAAGGTTACCCAGCATTGCCAATCCAACCACTAATGCAAGATATTGGTTTCCATGCCACATGTAGGCGACTACTCCAGCCAAAATACCCAATATGAGTCCATGCACCAAACCTAGACCGAACTCCTTTGCCAAAAGCTGTTTAGCATTGGAATTACTTATCTCACCAAGTGCCATAGATCTCACGACAAGAGTTAGGGTCTGAGTTCCAACAATTCCACCTTGCCCGGCGATGACAGGCAAGAAAACAGCCAGGGTAACAACTTGTGCAAGAGTAGATTGGAAGATAGTTATAACCACAGCAGCGATTCCCGCAGTGGCAAGGTTTACACAAAGCCACGGGAGCCTCCCCCTTACCGATTTCCAGAACGGGCCCAGGATCTTCTCCTCATCGCTCACCCCCACCATCCTGTACATGTCTTCTGTGGCTTCCTCTTGAAAGACATATATCATGTCTTCAATTCTCACGATCCCTTCCAATCTTCCAGCAGAATCTGTAACCGGAAGGGTGAGAAGATTGTATTTTTCCATAAGAAGAGCACATTCCTCTTGATCTGTTCCAGCAGAGACGGAAATTACATTTGGAAACATCACTTCAGAGATCAATTCAGATGGGTCTGAAGCAACAAGTCTGGCCACGTTAAGTCCACCTTTCAGAATGTTGGCATCATCTACCACTAGAATGAAAGAAACTTCATTTATGTCAATAGTGGAGCTTGATCGCCGGACAAAATCCATAGCTTGGGACACAGTCATACTTTCTGATAGTGAAACGAATTCGGGAGTCATTAATCCTCCCGCGTCATCGTCTTCATACTCTATTAAAGGTAGAACGTCTTGCACTTCCTTCATAGTAGAAAGAGTTTCGGTACGCGCTTCGTAGGGAAGTTCCCGTAAAACATCGGCCGCCACAGCAGGACTAATTTCATCCAACACTTGTGACAAATGGTTAATGTCCAAATCTTTCGAAATTTCTATAACATCATCGGGCTCGAGTTCTTCAACTATCATCCCTAATCTTTTAGGGGTGAGCCAGGATAGTAACTTGACCTGATCAACTCGTCGAAGCTTTGCCATTACGTCCGCTTGATCAGGAGGTCTTAGAGATGAGAAAACGTCAACCGCCGTATTAAAGGATTGTTCATCCATGAAAGTTGAAATATCTGAGACAACTTTATCCACCTGTTCAGGTGTACTCAGTGGACGCGTAGTCGTACCGAATATAGAAGCCAGCATCTTTTTATGCCAAAGACCTTTCGTACTGAATCGCAGACAGAAAACAGCTTTATTGAGGTGCCGAAAAAGCCTAATGCCCAGCCCTCAGTAAATGAAAGCGGAATACAGGGCAATATTTCAGGAAATACCCGTTTGGGATCGGGTTAGCCTAACTGAAGAGAGGACTCAGTCTGTGTCGAAATGCTTCAGTAACCCAACGTTAAGTCCTTCCGCGGGGAAAAAGCGTCCAGCCTTCATCGATTCTATGAGGCTACGCTCATCGGAAATTTCATCCTCAAATACTGTCAAGCTCTTTCCGATTCCTTGAACCGAATGGGAGTCACTCCCTCCGGTTCCAAGTTTTCCAAGCACGGTAGCTATTTCAAGGGTGAATCGGTTCTCCTGATCACTGTTAGCTCCATTCGTAACTTCAATGAAATCAACATATGAAAATAGCTCATGCTTACTCGCTTCTGCAGCTGTCATTGGGGCATTCTTCCATCCCCTGTATAACAAATTGACGTTATATGGTGGGGTGTTGAAAAAGTTGCGCAACGGATGAGCCGATATAAGGAGTCCTCCTTCAGCGTCTACTACCCCACGAAGTACATCTATTTTGTGTATACCAGCGGCGTGGCTGTTGAGGCCAAGTGCAATGACGTGGCCGAGTTCAGTACTTACTTCCAAAGCCGTTACCACTGTAAGGGAAGAGTTTCCAAATTCCTTTTCAATCATTGATTGATTCCACCCACCGCCGTGTTCTGCTAGGCAAACTCCGTCCAAACCTATTCGCTTAGCTTCTCCCACAAGCTGCACCGGTGAAAGTCCGCTGTCGCTGCTTCCCCGAACTGTATGAACATGAAGGTCAATTTTAAACACTTACTTTTACCGCCCAACGATTAATTTTATTTCCATCAGAATAAAGCGTCAAAATCAGATCGATAAATACGGGATCAGCCATCCAAAAAGCAAAGCGAAAGTAGTGGCAAGAGCCACTAAATGAGTCCAATAATTTTTTGCCAAAAAAATCAAAGGGACAGTCATGGCAAAAGATATAAAAAGCACTAAGCCTGTGTAAAGCAGATTGGGGCTTGCAAGGCCGTTGTCCGGAAAGTTCCTTTCCAAGACAAGGAAAAGGTATGCGAAAACTATCCCACCTGCGGCGGCAGTAGGATTAACAAGAGCCATAAATGGAAAAATTATTCTCGACGGAGACTTATTTTCCAATAAAGAAATAGCGAACTGGTTTCTGTTGCGATACATTACGTACAACGCTATACAAAAAAATGTGACTAGAAAAGAAGCTAGTAATAATCCAGTCGCTGCTCCCGCCACTAAAGTGTTCATTCCGGAGAACAATTACCTGGAGCGGATTCCACCACAAATGAGTTTTCACCGTGTCGATATTGAAGAAGAAGTTGAATTGCTCTCCCCGAATCTTGACTTGAGACACGTGAGAAAAGGGCAGGTCCACTACCCGTGAGATGAATTTCTTCTCTTCCCACAGCTTGCAACGCATCATGACTTTTTTGAACCGAAGGAACGGTTCTTAGCAATACCTCCTGGAAGGCGTTATGAAGCAGCTGGTCAGGTATGTCTCCGCCCCCGCGGATTCTTGCCTCCAATTTTCGACTCAATCCTCCACTAGTGAAATCGCCTAGCTCGAGTTTGGAATACATTGCCTTTGTTTTATCCTGCATATTTAATTCAGGTACGACAACAACAAAAACTGTGGATTTGTTATTTGGGATCTGCCTAACGCGTTCTCCTTTACCTTGGACGATGGCAGTTCCTCCGTTGACGAAAAACGGTAGGTCCGACCCGATTTCAGCTACCATTTTAAGAAGATCAGTATCCGTAAGTTCTACAGCCCATAGCCTCCTGAGAAGCTTGAGAACAACGACAGCATCACTGCTTCCGCCACCAAGTCCTGCCGCTAAGGGAATTTCCTTTGAAATCCTTATGTGAGCACCGTCCCTTATCTCCAGTCTTTCCCTAAGCAGGCAAGCAGCGCGAATAGCTAGATTTTCATTGTTATTTAGAGACGGCAAATCACATTCCAGAGAAAGTTCCCGTGCAGCTGTCACCTCAATGTGATCAGCCAGAGAGATCGTCTGCATTATGCTGCTAATTTCGTGAAACCCATCATTTCTCTTACCGAGAACTTCAAGGGTGAGGTTAAGTTTTGCAAAAGCTTTCGCTTTAATAGCAGTCATTTGAGTCTTTAGTTACCGGTGAATTTGTTCCTATTTGTCCGAAGGCAATTCTTCGATATAGCCTTCAGCACACGCCGTGTCAAACAGATCAACCCACTCATTTACAGATAGGGTCTGAGGCCTCCTCTCAGGGTCAATGTCACATTTTAACAATGTACCTTTAACGCGATCAGAGCTTGCGACGAGTCCGCCGGATAAGGAGTTATGAATCTGCTTTCGAGGAGACGAGAACCCTTTCACTACGAAATCAAAGTACAAGGGGAAACGGGAAACCGGCACTTTAGAAGGCCTAATGGCCTCCAGTTTAATTACGCTGGACATGACCTTCGGAGGAGGCCTAAACGATGATGGCTTCACCAAAAATATTTGAGTAATCGTTGCGAAAGCACCGATTACTGCACCAAGAATCCCCATCTTTCCGTCTGACGAAGTCAAATTACGTGAAACCTCTCGTTGGAGCATGACCACAGATACGTCGGGTGGATTTGATCCACACACAATATTTCTGAGGATTCTGCTACCGACGTTATAAGGAAGATTCGCCACAAGTTTATAGCTTCCCTCCGTATCGAACATTTTCGAGTTCGGTAAGTTCAATGCATCCCCATGGACAATATTTACATTGACTTTTCCCCCTAATTCAAGGAGAGAATCGGAAATTAATTTATCATCGATTTCGATCGCAGTGACAATCACTCCAGCTTCTGAAAGGCTCCGGGTCAAATGTCCCCTGCCTGGTCCAATTTCAAGAACTCGATCATTTTTCCTTAAATCAGCGGCAGCAAGAATGCGACGGATAACCTTCTGGTCATATAGGAAATGCTGGCCGAACTTTTTCTTAGCAGGCTGGTGATTACTCATGGCTTTAAATCGGGAAAGTTCACGTCGTTAAATTAAACCCCTAATTGCAGCTTATGGCAGAAAGAGGTGAGTCCGCCGAAATTTATTGAAACATGGGCCGTGCACCTCTCGTCGGATCGAAGAGTAGACATACCAAGTGGCTGAAGCTCGAATCAGGTTGTCCCACGGCACCCGAGAGGCACCGCTTACCGCTGCTTTCTTCCGAACCTGACGGGGTTCACAGACTCTCGCCGCGTAGGACCCAACTCTCAACACTCCAAATCACCGGTAGAGGTCTATTCAAACAAGCCTCAGTTCGGAATTAAGCCCCGCTAGAGCGGATTGCGGGTTTAGGGCACCGCTACCTCCCCGCCTAGCACGACCCAAAATCATGGTAGGACAGGGATTTCAGGGTGTCAATGAATATGAATAGCCATCAAACAGGTGAGTGGGGAAGGGGAGACTCGAACTCCCACGCCTCGCGGCACATGATCCTAAGTCATGCTCGTCTACCAATTCCGACACTTCCCCTATCAATAAAATTATACAGAAGGGAATGGCTGGGTAAACTTAAGGCGTATTTCCCCTAACCAGATCAGTAAGATAAATTCTTATATCATGAAATTTTAATCAACTTAGCCTCTGAAGCGCAGGAGTTAGCTGCTATGTATCTTGGAGTACAAGGCTTGATGCCAACGGATTTGAACGAAGTAGACGAAAAAACCACTACCAATATCAGAAAACACGGGTTTTCAGGAGTCGCTTGCAGATATCTTGATCCAATAAATGTTACTAAGAATGAGGTGACTAGGTTGCGGTCGGTTCTGAGCGATGGAGGAATAGTTCCCTGCCAGGTGGTAGCACAGCATCCCGATTTGATCAATCCCAGTTCTTCGGAAAGAAGAAAAGGCATAGAAGCCATGCAAAAGATGTGCGAAGTGACCTCATGGCTCGAAGCCGGAAATCTCTACGTTCGACCAGGTAGCCTCAATCCAGATGGTTCCTGGTTTGCTCATCCAGACAATCATCGTGACGAAACCTTTGAGACGCTTGTTGGAAGCCTAACTGAGGTCTGTAAGGCAGCGGAGCAAGAGAACGTTATGCTCGCAGTAGAGGGGCATACTCTCTCAATACTAGATACCGCTGAACGAATATTAGACCTCATTGACACTGTTGGATCAGAAAAATTGAGATTCAATATGGATCCGGTAAATTTCGTCAGCAGCCTGAAAGACGCTTACTCAACCACTTCGCTACAAAAGCATATTTTTGAAGTTTTGGGACCATACATTATATGCGGGCATGCAAAGGATTTTTTCGTCCAAAATAGGCTGGTTCTTCATCTTGAAGAAACAGTGATAGGAGAAGGAATACTGGACCAACGGATTTTCTTAGAAGGTTTTGAGACTCACTGTCCTGAAGGGTATGTACAGATCGAGCACCTCCCAGAGCACCAGATTCCCATCGCAAGGAAGAATCTTTACGAGATCGGAATCGAAGCAGGGGTCAATTGGATTGGGTTGGATTCGTAAGATGCAACCCAGAAATTTTTTACTCTTCTTTTCACTGTTTTTCGAAGGAGGATGAATGCTTTTACAATCTAAAAGAGTCCTAATTACTGGCGGCGCTACTGGAATAGGACGAGCCGCAGTAAAACGTTGTTCCGAGGAAGGTGCTCAGGTAGTTTTTGGTGACATCAACTCAAAAGACGGCGCCGCGTTAGCATATTCTCTAAATGAAGATGGAACATTTGTTTCTTTTTTCGAAACGGATGTCTCTAACTTGGAGAGCTCAACTAATCTAGTTGATACAGCCTATAAATTAATGGGGGGAATTGATTGCCTTCTGACCGCAGCCGCAGTTGCAAGGGGGGCATTAATCCCGATTGACGAATTCCCTGACGAGGAATGGTTGAAGCACCTTAATGTAAACCTTACCGGAACGTACTACATCGCAAAGAGGGTTGCAAAAGTAATGAAGGAAAACGGTGGAGGGGTAATGTTACTGATCTCTTCTGGTGCGGGGGTCACTGGGCCGAGTAGTATCGTACCCTATGGCGCTACGAAGGGCGGAGTCAACGGCCTGGGAATGACGCTCGAACAGCAATTAGAACCCGACAATATACGGGTGAACGTACTCTGTCCGGGAAACATAAAAACTCCCCTAAAACTTGGAATCATCAATGAGCAAGTCGAGAAAATAGGCAGGCGGGCGCAACGAGATGTGCAAATAAGCGCCCTTGGAAAATCGGATGGAGTTTCTTCTGTTATCGCGTTTCTCCTTTCAGATCAAGCAGAATACGTAAGAGGAAATATATTCACTCGATGAGCTGCAAGTCTTAAGGACATGCGTGTGAATATGGAACTTCAGATTTTCAGCGATATTTGACAAACATGCCCTTCCTGTGGTCACATTTT
>Ga0187827_10000899_pt1 | contig 45071 bp, 21 predicted proteins | sample ETNtaG_39_FD_167969 | JGI IMG/M metagenome (GOLD analysis project Ga0187827, IMG submission 167969) | Marine microbial and viral communities from oxygen minimum zone, Eastern Pacific Ocean - ETNP2014_SV_150_PacBio MetaG (Illumina Assembly) | ecosystem: Environmental > Aquatic > Marine > Hypoxic...
TGAAGAGTTGGTCTGTGTACAAGCTGGAATCCTTCTAGCAGCTGCTGGACTTTCAGAAGATGAGAAAAGTGGCGCATTAGCAATCCATGATTCCTTGCATAATGGCTCTGCACTTGCCAAATTTGAGCAGATGTGCGTCTCCCAAGGGGTATCTGCTGATGTGTTTGCTAGCGAACATTCCCTCTTACACGCTCTCGGACTACTGGATTCCAACCTGAACACCACCGAGGTATGCACCACGGAGTCAGGTTACATCTCAGATATAGATGCCCTCTCACTTGCAACTGTCTCATCAGAACTCGGTGCTGGCAGAAGAGAAATCAACGATGTTCTCGACATGCAGGTCGGGTTATTGCTCGATGGCCATGTGGGTTCAAAGATTGGAGAGGGTGAAGGGTGGGTGACAGTATACCATCGAGGAACACTCAGTGATGACCATCTTGGTAGAATCAAGAACTGTCTTACTATCACCAATAATCCAGTAGATGAAAGAAGCCGGATTATCGAAATTCTCTAATCAAGGATATGCTGGTCCTGGCTCAAAGCAGTACTGTACTGTTTGATGCTCACTCTTGAGGAATCGCACATCGGCCTTGACTGAAGCAGGCTCCTCACCTTTGAGCAGAACACGCGCATATAGCGAAGCGACATCCTGCATCTGGTCAATACCCATTCCAACCCGGGTTAATTCCTGCACACCGAGCCTTAATCCGGAAGGCGTCATAGCCTTGGTGTCACCTGGTAGCATGTTCATGTTGGTGATGATGCCAGCATCTTCCAGCAATTGGGCTGCTTTTGCACCTGCTCCTGAATCCTGTTCGCCATGCCGAGTCAAGATTTGATGACTAGCGGTGTAGCCCCTCTCTTCAGCCAACACGTCGAATCCTTCTGCTGCCATCGCATCTCCAAACGCCTTTGCATTGGACACAATATCGGCGGCATAATCTGCTCCGAATTCTGCAAATTCAGCCAAAGCAACCACTTTACCGGCAACATGATGCAAATGGTAAGATGAATTCGTGCCGGGGAAAATTGCCGAGTTGAGGCGCCTTTGGAACTTTTCATCTTCAGTATCTGAAAGCAAAAAACCACCTTGAGGGCCGGGGAATGTCTTGTGGGATGAGCCAGTCATCACATCTGCACCCTCTCGTAATGGGTCTTGGAACTGACCACCTGCAATGAGACCAAGCACATGGGCGCCATCGTACATCACCCGCGCACCAACTTCATGTGCCGCATCCGCCATTTCTTGGAGAGGTGTGGGGAAGAGAAACACCGATTGACCAACCAACGCTAGTTTGGGCTCAAGTTGGCGAATCAATGCACACGCCTCATCCACATCGGGTTCCATTCTCGCTTCATCCCAAGGATAGGTATGAAGATCCAAGCCCCTCAATCCTACGGCACCCATTCGGGCATGCGAAATATGACCGCCATCTGCTGTTGAAACTGCTGTTATTTGGTCGCCGGGGTTGGCTAGAGCCTTCAGAGCAGCGATGTTGGAAACTGTTCCAGAGGTTGATTGAATATTGGCGAAGCGTGAATTGAACACTTTCTGGGCCAGTGAGATCCCTAGTGATTCTATGTCATCGAAGTCGTCACAACCTTGGTAGTAACGCTTTCCGGGCAAACCTTCGGCATATCTACCATGAAGGTCAGAATTGATTGCTTTTCTCACCATGGGTGAAATGATGTTCTCGCTGGCAATCATTGGCAATCCAAAGCCATAATGTTGGCCACTTGCAACGGTGGCAGCAATGACTGATTCTGCGTGAGCCCTGTTAATCTCATCCGCCATGCGATGGCAGCCGACCGAGGCCGCCCTTCAACTTCGCGCATAATTAATCATTCAATACTATGGGAAATGAGAGGCCTGATGCATGATTATTATCAAACGATTTTCTGCATTCGCTCGCTGCTGACCCACTCATCCCAACTAGAATCAAATCCAGCGTAGTGAATCAGATGATTGGCACCATTGATTTCGATGATATTGGCATCCCACCAACTTCCTTGCCACTCAACTTTGATTTGTTCCCCGACTGCATAGAGGGCATTGAACGGATGATCTGCAGGTTTGACTTTCCACCCAGTAGGGCCAACCACATAAATTGTATTCCTAGTCTCTACACGAGCCGTTGCACGCTCATCGTACTGCACACCCATAATCTGAGAGGTTCTTACTGGACCCTCGCCGAGTTTGGGATGGGCGTAGGCATAGCCATACAAATCTCCATCCTTGATTTCAGCATCTCGAATGACAACCTCGGACTTGTGGTGAACAGGCTCAGCATCATCTTCAGAACTTGCCATGTATTTGGCCAATTCACGATAATCAATTTCGGAATCTAATCCGATTCCAAGGGATGCAAACTCTTCAAGAACAGCATCTACAGATACAGGGTCATCACCAATTTCAGTGAGGATTTCAAAATACTTCCGTGCCGGTATAGTTCCAGTTCCATTTTCGTCAAATACTTGGAAGGCTTCTATCAATTCTTGTTCAGCCCCCAAAACAGATTCCATATAATCCTGAACTTCGACTGAATCCTCTTGCAACGCCTCAATTCGCCCCCATTCAACATTATCTTCAACATCGCCGTCATCAAATTGAATGAAGAATGTATTATTGTCGTGCCCTGTAGCAATTGTACCGGGGTAGTAATTCCCATAATTTTTCCAATTTACTAGCACACGATCACCTACCTTGTAAGGGAGGGCTGCTGGTCTGATAGTACCAGGTGATGAACCAATGACAACAGCATGTTTTGTTTCAATTTTCGTAGATTTAGGTACTTCAATGCGGTAAGTTCCGTCATCATTGACACCAACGACTGTACATCGGTTAAGCCAACGTTCATTGGTTGGGCTGTGATATTCGACATGATCGCCAACACTGAATGTGGCTGGTAATTCAACTTCTGGTGTAGGGGGGGCTTGCGGTGCAGCGGGTTCTTGGCCCACCATTCCCAGTTGTTGTAGTGCAGTAATTACAGCTGTTGTAACTGCTGTAGGATCATTGTTGATGACAGTGCTGTGAACTACATCTCTGCCGATGACCGAGTCCTGCATATTGAGCGCCTGTTCACTGGGTTTTGGTTGTTCTGGTTCTGATGTAGGTGGTGCTGGAATCCATTCACTACCAGTCCACATGAATTTACCATCTGGGCTATAAGTCGGGTTATCCATAAACAGCCGAACCATAAATTCTATTTTTGCTTTATCAGCAATAATTAGTTGATTTAAACCCATATCTCTCCTTATCTGATTGAAAATGAAAACGGATAAGCAAATAATTGACAACTCTCCGCTAGACACCATATGGCAGACTGGGATGTCGTGGTAATTGGCTCGGGAGCAGGTGGCCTAAGTGCTGCTGTAGCACTTTCAAATCTTGGGAAGAAGGTCTTGGTTCTTGAGCAACATTATCTCCCAGGGGGGTGGACCCATTCCTTCTCTCTAGAAGGACACAAATTCAGCCCAGGTGTGCACTATATTGGTCAGATGCAAAAGGGTGGAGCTGCACGAGAACTGTTCGAAGGATTGGGTGTAGGCGGTAAATTGGAATTCTGTGAACTAAATCCAGACGGTTATGATCACATTGTATTTGAAGATGAAACATTTGACATTCCTCGAGGTCGAGAGAACTTCATGGTTCGATTAATCGAGAGATTCCCTGACGAGAAGAAAGGCATTGAGAAATATTTTCAACTGATGCAAAAGATGTACGACGGACTGACCAAAGCGGGAGATATTAGTGGATTGTTAGATGGAATCAAATTAATCTACAAAGCCCCTGTAGTCATTTTCAAGGGATTAACACCCGCCTCGAAAATAATTGACAAATATGTGAAGGATGTCAAACTCAAGGCGATTCTAGAGGCCCGCTCCGGCGACCATGGCCTCACCCCTGCAAGAGTACCATTCGCACAACATGTAGCCATTGACGGACATTATTGGGAAGGTGCTTGGTATCCCAAAGGAGGAGGAGGTGCCATCCCCAAAGCATTCATTTCTAGATTGAAGAAGAATGGGGGCAATATTCGGGTCAAGAGTAGAGTTGAGGAAATTATTCTGGAAGGAAGTGGAAAACAGCGCCGTGCAGTTGGAGTTAGGTTGCAAGATGGAGAGGAAATTCGCGCAAACACAATCATCTCCAACGCTGATGCTTGGGTCACCTACAATGAATTGGTGGGCAGAGCTAATCTATCAAATAAACTTGTAAAGAGGGTTTCTAAGCTTGAACCTTCTGTCAGTGCCTTGAGCCTCTATCTCGCTACAGACATGGATATCGATGCCTTGGAACTTGACTCCGGAAATTACTGGATTATGAACAACCCTAGTGTCGATGCAACATATCGCTTTGCTGAGAAAGATGAACTGGATGGGGAAGGAAAATTCCCCGGCTCATTTCTGACCATTACCACCAAGAAAGATCCAAGCAAGATGAAGAATGGGTTACACACCATGGAGGCCTTCATCTTCGTATCCTATACCCCGTTTGAGCAGTGGGAAGATAGTGAAACTAATAATCGCGGAGAAGAATACGCTGAATTCAAGGAACATCTGACTGCGAGGATGTTCGACACCATAGAAGGAGTTGTACCCGGCCTTAGAGACCACCTTGTAATCTGCGAGTTGGGTACACCCTTGACCAACGTTCACTATCTCAATGCATATCGTGGAAATCTCTATGCAACAGCCAAGTCTAAGCAGCAAGTTGGCCTTGGAGCACTACCAATCAATACTGAGATTTCTGGCTTGTATCATTGTGGGCAATCTACTGTGGCACATGGTGTTCTTGGAGTAATTGCAACAGGTTTGATGGCAGCCTCAAAGATAAGTGGCAAGCATATGGATGAATTGCTTGCTTTCGGGGATGCTGGGGATATTAAATTACATCAAGCCTAGTTTATCGCCCATGTTTGATTAAGTAACTTTGTGATTTGTATTATTTGGACTACTAAGAATTCACATACCTAAAACTGATTACAGTGGACAATCCCGCCTAACTTATGGCTATAAGGCCTGATGGCAACTGGTTTTGGGATGGAAGTAATTGGGTTCCTGCTCCTAATACCCAATCACCAAATCAGGCGAGCCAAATTATTCCACCTTTGGATAATGCCTTTGCAGCAGAAAATCAACCATCACAAAATGCGCCAACTAATTCACCCGTGCCAACTCAAGTAGCCTATCAAGCAATGCCCACTTATCCTCAGGCGGCTTTTATGATGAGTCATAAGGAAGCACGAAAGAGAACCTGCCCCGATACTGACTGTCGCACATTGAACCATGAAGAAGTTGCCCGTTGTGCTGTATGTGATACACCCCTACGCAGACGGGGCATGGAATCATTCGTGTGGTATGCATTGTGTGCTTGCACTGCCTATCATATGTTCATGATGACATTTGGTCTGACATTCGACCCGTTCTGGTTGCGCGCCAGTATTGGAATTCTGACATTTGTTCAGGAGGGTCTGAAGTTAGTCTTCTGCGCAACTGCACTCTTCTGGATAGGCCGGGCCCTTCAAGCCATGGGGTGGAATCCTAAAGGTATATTTGATGCTGAAATCCTACAGCGCAGATGGATGAGATTCATCATCCGTTTCGTCTCATTAATTGCCGGTTACGCTTTTGTTTACATGGGGGCTGGTCTCATAATCACGAAATTATTTGGGGTGAGTTTGGTTTGGATTAAGACCTTTAACGGAACTTTGGTGTTCTTCCTTTTACCAGCATATGGTTTCTTAATAGGATTCCTAGAGTTCAATTTTCTATATGGGCTACCTCGACGTGAGGGATTCTTAAGTCGATACATTAACACACCCAATCGCTTGCGTACTTGGGATTCTTTCGCCTTCTTCGTTGTTGCTTTCACCATCCTAACTTGGCGCATTGCTGATTTTAGTCTGATTCCAAATTCCGTGAGCACATTTGGTCTACTGTTTGTACAACCCGTCCTCCTCCTTCTTACATTGCGGGACATTCCAGAACAAGTTCCAGCCACATCCGTTCATCAAAGACAACGGGTGATTATCCCACTATATTTGATTGTGTTAGCGAACCTTGCAGGTATGATTTCAATTTCCATTTGGTATAGCGGCGTAGATACAGTATCTCGTGATTTTGCATTCTCAACTGGAACAATTGGAATGGGCATGGCAATGAGTGAAGCTACAAGATTAGTCACATTCCTAACCAGTTTGCTTTCCTTGAGCGAGTTTGCTGGCATTATACTTGCAATTATTTTCATCTATATAATGCGCTATGATCATGAACGTTTGCATGCTTTAATTGAAAGAACCATGCTCATAGCTATTGGTCTAGCAATCCTTATCGTAATTCCTTTGGCAGCAATATCTGCCACGGTATACGACGAAACACCTAGCCATCAATTAGGTACCGATATATTTACCGAAGAACAACCGTTGTACATTTCCATCGCAATTCCCACAAAAGTTGACACAGAAGTGGTTTTGCATATACTGGCACCAACTACACATGTGTTGACCGGTTTCACAGAGGATCACCCTTGCAAGATAGAACATCAAGAATCACTCACATTAGAAGGTGGATCATCAACTATGTATTTGAAATATCCAGTCGGAGAGTACCTCTATTCAGACAAAGTCGCGCCTCTATCCGAGTCAACGCCAATTTCAGTCTATCGCATAACTATCAGTGAGTTTGAACACACATATATCTCATTCACTTTGACATTTGAAATGACTGACCCGAATTCATCATACGAGAATCCGAAACTCGGCATGTCTTTTCTTGAATATGAAGATGAATTGGTAGATTGGCGCATTTTAACTTGAGTAAGATAAATTTCGGGTGTCAATTAATTCACGGCAATAAATCTGTCAGCTCTTTAACGAGTAGTGGCAGTAATTCTCCAGCCGAACCTTGATGGAATTCATGGAAGAGATCAACATTTAGTGGCGGCTCAAGATTTATCCCCACACAATACGAATCACTCTCCCAAGCCTGACACAACAATCCTGCTGCAGGGTATACATTTCCACTAGTGCCGATTACAAGAAATAGGTCACAATCAATCACGGCCTGTTGTAACTCAGTCATCTGAAAAGGCATCTCTCCGAACCAGACAATTTCTGGACGAACCTTTGCATGGCCACATTCAGGGCATGATATGAACTCGTCATCCTCAAGGTGTTTTGGATCCATAGCTTCGAATTTATGTTCGCACGCCTCGCACCTTACCAACCGCAATTCCCCATGCATATGGATGAGATTTTCTGAACCACCTCGTTCGTGCAAATCATCAACATTCTGAGTGATAAGCGTGAAGCACCCATCATCCATTCTCATCTCTAGTTCAGCTAGCGCATAATGTGCAGGGTTAGGCTCAACTTCCCCTAACTGACGCCGTCTCTCTTGGTAGAATCTCCATACCTTTTCTGAATCAATAATCCAAGCCTCAGGAGTGGCAACCTCCTCAAGTCTGTGCCCATTCCAAAGCCCATCTTGACCACGAAAGGTGCGTACTCCAGATTCAGCACTGATGCCCGCCCCAGTCAATACTGCCACACGAAGTGGACGATCAGAGGGGAAGAAGTCGGCCAGCGTCACGGTGTTTGATGGAGCCAACACTATTTGAATCGACACCATATTTTCTCTGCAACAGGTCTTGGATGAGGATATTACTCTTGCAGACGGGCAATCAAATCGCTCTTCTTACCCGATACCGGCTTTCCAGCCTCTCGTAGCAACCCCTTCAACTCGGCCACGGACATGGATGAATAATCAGTGGCTTTCTCAGACTCTGTTTCATTTGGCTTGGAATCTTCATCCCTAGTGCCAATTAGGTCGATAATCCGCCTGAGAATTTTCTCCTCTCTTTCGTCAATCACCCCGTCCTCAAGCGCTTCCATGATGAGTTCCTGGTCACGTACGAGCAGGCCTGCGCGGTCACAAGCCCCGGCTATCAACGCCCGCTCCGCATCAGTGACCACGCCGTCAGCCAAAGCACTATCAATCGATACACGAAGAGCCATCCTCGCATTCTCCGACCACGGAATCCCCATTGCATCAGCAAGACGGTTGAGGTCATCAAACTCTTCACTCGTCAATACTCCATCGGCGTACGCCAACTGATATTCATGTAGTAGTATGTCTTTGTAATCACCTGGATTCATTATGACATCACGAATCAACCCGTAATCGGGTGTATCTTCCTTCTTCTCAACTAGATTCAACATTACCATACTACGGCGAACCTCCTTAACATTCATGTCCATCATACCATGAGTAAGAAGCACGGCGCCAAAACCAATCATTGAGGCGCTAACGATTTTCATCCACAACCCCGGGAGGAAGAATATCTCCCAAGGATGGTGCATCTGGTAAAAACCAAAAGCAATGAGAATAGCACCCCAGACCACCTCAGCCCAGTCGTTCATATCTGCCTCATCGGCAAAGAGCTCTAATTTTTCATCAACCTGTGAACGATCTACCATGAAAATCACCTGCCTCTCCGTTTTTTGGTATGCCCACTACCTTTTGCCTCAAGAGGTGCTACTGCACCATATCCCGGCTCAGAAAAAATTGGTCTTCCCGATTGGTTTGAAGGAGGGGGCGGAAGGGGGGATGTCGTCCGCCCGGGCCGGATAGGAGCTCCGCGTGGAGACATCATTGCTTGGTAGGAATTGGGAGTATTATTAGCCATTTGACGCTCCAATCTAGCTTCAGACTTTGCTCTCTTCTTGCCTCGGCGGCCAAAGCCAAGGGTAAGCAAACCAACTGTAATCAACGACACAGTACCAATTGCTATTGGAAGACCGTATTCTGTCATTACGTCGGTTTCAATCGCTTCAGGATCCACTAATACGTAAGTAGATGATTCTATTGCGGCGAACTTATCCGAACCGGAATCACGGGCGGAGATTGTCGTATCAAACTCACCTGCTTCGGTGCTAGTAATGGTGCCAGTGAAGGTGATTGTAGACATAGCAGTGTCACCACCAGTTGCGCCGATGTAAATCGTCTGGACTGGATTGGGCGCACTGATGCCATTGGGGACCACCCATTCAACGAGTACGGTGAATGCCACTTCGCTGGGGTTGGTCAGGACACAGATGATCTTGAACTCGCCAGCTTCCGTGAGGTTCTTGGTCAACACGTTGGGTGTGCAATCCATCTCAATCTCAGCGATATTCTTGTCCGGGTCACTCGGCCAGTAATCTGGGTTAGCTGCCCCTAGAGCATTGTTATCACCATAGCCATCATCATCCGAATCATTCCATTGCGTAGGCTCCTGTGAGAATCTATCTATTGTATCGGAATAGCCATCACCATCCCCATCTACGCATCCGCGGATATCTGCCCGAGAACTCGTCCCAAAGGTCTGTGGACATGCGTCACCGTTGGTCCCTGCCGAGTTATCCCCATAGCCATCACCATCGCTATCCTGCTGCTGGGTAGAATCTGAGGAGAGGAAATCGCCTTCGTCAGACCAGTCATCGCCATCTGAATCATTGCAACCAAATATGTCTTCGGTTGAGTTACCGGCGAGTGTGGGGCAGGAATCTGGTGAGAAACCATTCTGGTTATCACCATAGCCATCACCATCGGAATCATTCCATTGTGAAGAATCATCAACAAAGCGGTCGTAGTCATCGGACCAACCGTCACTATCTGCATCTGGACAACCAAACTTGTCTTGGAAACTGGTTCCGAGAGTGGTCAGACAACTGTCTGGGGTGTTACCTGAGGTGTTGTCACCGTAGCCATCACCATCGCTGTCCGTCCACTGTGAATCATCGCCAGGGAACGCATCGGCGCCATCTCCAACAAGCCAAGTGGCATTGGGATCGCTACGTCCGTCACCATCAGAGTCTGTGCAGCCAAGCCGATCGACAACTGATGTACCAAAGTTGTTCGGACACGCATCAGCAGAATCGCCAATACCATCGCTGTCGATGTCGCTTGTGTGATTGGAATCTAACGGTAGGTCATCATCCGAATCTCGAACACCATCACCATCGGTATCAATACAGCCAAGTGCACCCACTGATGAGTTGCCTGCCTCAGTAGGGCAGGCATCCGGATTGGTTCCCGTAGGGGCATCACCATAGCCATCACTGTCTGCATCTTCACTCTGGCTTGGATCGCTTGGGAAAACGTCAGCGTTGTCGCCAACGCCATCACTGTCACTGTCAGCCGTCTCGTTCTCGTCGTTCGGGAATGCATCGTCAGGATCCTTGACGCCATCACTGTCTGAGTCATCGATACATCCATCGTTATCCTGATCCCATCCAGTGGCATTTTCAAGAGGGCAGAGATCGACATTGTTGCCAACATCATCGCCGTCATTGTCGTCGATACAACCGTCTTGATCAGCATCCCAGTTAGTTGAATCTTCATTTGGACATAAGTCAGAATTATCACCGATATTATCGCCATCAGAATCGAGCCACTCACTCGCGTTCGCGGGGAAGTCATCGTTAGCATCGCTATATCCATCACCATCGCCGTCTACACAGCCATAGCGGTCAATTGACGAGTTACCAGCCACAGCAGGGCATTCATCACCCTGGAAACCTCCTATGTTGTCACCGTAACCATCACCATCGGCATCTGCCCATTGCGTTGACTCATTTGGTGCTGAATCTGCACCATCTACTTCTGTCCACAGGGAATCGGGGTCGGAACGGCCATCGCCATCGCTGTCAATACAACCTTGTCGATCAACACTTGAGTTACCTCCTATTGTTGGACAATTGTCACCATTGACGCCTGATAAATTGTCTCCGAAACCGTCACCATCGGAATCAGCGTTTTGAGTGGGTTCGCTCGGGAATTCATCTTCGCCATCCGACCAGCCATCAGTATCACCATCTGGGCATCCAAAGGTCCCGTTTTGGAACGAACTGCCAGGAACCATTGGGCAGTCATCCGCTTCTGTGCCCGATGAATTATCACCGTAGCCATCACTATCAGAATCATTCCACTGCGAAGCGTCATTCGGAAGAACATCATTAGTATCCGCCCATGAGTCACCATCCTGATCGAGACAACCAAGAACTGGGTTGGTAGAATTACCAAAGACCGAAGGACATCCATCCGGGTTATTGCCAGTTTGATTATCACCATAGCTATCGCTATCCCCATCAACCCATTGTGTCACATCGCTTGGGAAGGCATCTGCGCCCTGAGCAATCGTCCATGACAAGTCGCCATCTGACCAACCATCGCCATCACCATCGAGGCAACCATTGCGATCCTGATTAGAGGTGCCAAGAATTGATTCACAACTATCCGCTCCATCCACGGTCGACCAGCCAGAATCTGAGTCGGACCATCCGTCACTATCCCCATCTAGGCACCCCTGACGGTCTCTGAAGGAGGGACCTGCCACAGATATGCACTCATCGGAGTCTGTTCCAAGTGAATTGTCGCCATAGCCATCGAAATCCGAATCAGCCCATTGCGTGGAATCGCTTGGGAAAGCATCGGCACCGTTACCGACCGTCCACGATGAATCAGGATTTGAGCGCCCGTCACCATCAGAGTCAGGGCAACCTGTCCTATCGACAGTGGATAGGCCAAAAACTGAAGAACAGTCATCTATGATATCGATGAAGCCATCAGCATCAAGATCTGCAGAGATATTAACCATTGTAAATGCTCGAGAGAGAACAATCGAGAAGTCCTGTGGACCAACCGGCACGCTAGTACCCGTCACATGCACCTCCCATATACCACTGGCTGGATTGGAGAGAATCTTTCCAACGAGGTTATCGCGATCGTTTGAGATGTTAATCCAGGTACCATCGGGCTTCTTCAAATTCAAGTCTAGGTCATTTACTAGATTAACACTTGCAGAAGTGGTTGACTCAGGGTCTGTCCAAGAAATGATGACACGCAGGTCCGGAGTGCTGGCTGGGACTGTAAATCGGAAAGAGCGTTCTTCGCCAGTAGAGACACCCTCGCCTTCAATATAACTCGTGTTCATCATACGCGTGAGGTTGACTAAACCCCACCCCTCGTGATTGTTTGGGGCCGGCTCTCCCGCTCCGTTGATACTGGAAGAGTACTGCCCCGTCATATCGTCACCTGCAGCAGAAAATATTCCCTTGACCAAGGCGGAGGTAGGATTGCTGTTATTGGCATTCTCCATTAGATGCTGAAGAAGTAATGCGGCAATCCCAGCGGTGAGTGGGGTGGCCATTGAGGTGCCGCCCATATAGACATATGATGAGTTGTAAGCGCCCCAACCTGTGCTCGTGGTCGAACGGGACTTGGTCGAGAGAATATAGGTCCCAGGCGCGGTAATTTCCGGCTTCAGCCGTGAATCATCAGTAGGACCACGACTTGAGAAGGCAGCCATCCCCTGTGGGTCACCAGCAGCCGGGTCACTAGAAATCGGTGCGACGGGATAACAAACAACAGTTCCACTTTCGCACATTGACCAACCCCAGAGAAATGGTGTGGAGCATCCACTACCCGAGCAAGTAGGTGTTGGAAGTGTAGTGCGATTATTCTCACTGGCTCCGACCGTCAGGACATTCTTCCCTGAGGCAGGGGCTCCAAGGGAATTATCGTCAACCTCTCCGTCACTATTCGAATCTATACCCTCGTTGCCGGCAGCAAACAGAATAGTCAAATTACGGTGAATGCGAGCCCCAATATCTGCTTGCATCGAGTTGGTCGTGTATTCTCCTTCAGCATCTGAACCCCACGAATTGGTATGCACTCGAGAACCGTTGGCAACTGCGTCATCGAACATATGGGAGATATTCGATGGAATGCCCACAAGAACAGACTTTCCTAACGCATTGCACCATATATCGGTTGCTTGGAAAAGTAAATTCGCCTCAGTCGCTGAACCTATGATTGCGCCGCCGGAGTTAGTACCATCACCGAGCACTGAACCAGAGACATGGGTGCCATGACCATCGGTATCTTCGGCACCATCGTTGGAACTGCCGCCACAGAAATTGTGGTAGCCGGGTTCCATGGAGTAAGATACGATGCCCGTGATGTGATCACGGAAATCAGGGTGCATGTTTGAATTATTCACACCGTTATCAAGCCCAGTATCAGCCACGGTTACGGTAATACCACTACCGTTGAGGCCAATCCAAGAAGAATTTAGGCTCTGCATATTTGACGATGACTCGACCCAAGAAGCGTTGGTCAACACACGGGCAATATCATTCATCAGAATCTTGTCAAAAGTTGGCTCAATCCATTCCACCGCACCCAGAGTTGCTATGTGAGCGATACCAAGGGTCGTCGCGTCAATGGACACAAAACGACCGCTGTGTGATAGAACCTCAATGGAATCTGCAGGTGCATCACTGAAATCAGGCATCTCATCGCTAGTCAGGACAATGTTAAACACGCCGCGTCCTGGCTGATGTAGAATTGCATCCCACTCACCAGTAAGAGCGGGCGCGACCAGTTTATGGACGCGGTCAATAGGGTCGAAGCGCACCATCGAGATGACCTCGAGTTCGGCAAGTTCGGTGAGTTGATGGCCGTTGAGATTACAGTGGAAAGATTGCGGCGGCAAAAACGAGCGGCACTCGATTCCTGCATCGGCTAATTCACCGTGCCATTCGGTAGGAACTGGGGCCTCATGGGCAAGAATCATCCATCCTGAGAGTGGTGATGTGCCAAATATACGCGGCCAATTCTTCTGTTCGATAAGTACTGAATCACGATGACGGAGTTGGGCGATTGGCGTTCCCTCGGACGGAACTGACCAACCGTGCGCTGCGTCCTCGTGAGGGGTGATTCCGATTGATTCAAGCAGGTCAAGATCAATCGAGGGGGAGATTACAATCTCATCTTGAGGTGGCTCGGCGAAGGAGATTGAGGTAAAAGGTTGCAGTAGCACGAGCACAAATAGCGCGAGGCATCGGGTATTCAAGTTCAGTAGGGGCATATATCTCCGATGCATAGGCGAGATAATAATGGTTCACTTATAGTACATCTCAAGATTCCATCTAAATCAAACGCCAAGGGCCAATCTAAATTCTCTGGTTGTCGCTTAATCAGTTAGCAGGCTCCCATGCTTCACCATTCCAGCGGAGAAGAACTCCATCCGGCTGGCGATGCCATGTGACACCATTCTCATCGACCCATTGTTCTGGCTCAGCAGCAGGCATTTCAACCGAATCTACGGCCACTAGGGTTTCAGTCGCGGTTTGTAAACCAAGTTCTGTAGCTGCTTGAGCGGGCATCGCCATCTCAGTGAACGATTCAGCAGGCTGCATTGTCAACCCACCAGAAAATTGGTTATCCGAATCATTTTTACCGCGCATCCTTAGAATTACCAATGCCACAACTACTATCGAGAACAATGCAAACATCCCTACCAGTGCTACTGCCATAGATGAAAAGCCACCCTCATCATCAGAATCAGAGGCGGTCTGCTTTGTAGCATCCTGTGGGAAAGCGTCATTCAAGTCAGAAACGCCATCGTTATCGGAATCAATACAACCTAGACGATCAATGTTTGAAGATCCATCCTCATTGGGGCAATCATCCTCTGAATCCATGAATCCATCTCCGTCACTATCCCATTCTGAGGGGGAGCAACCCATGTTGTTTGCAGTTTCATTGGAGGGGGTCGTAGTACATTGGTCTAGTGAGTCGTTCACACCATCATTGTCACTGTCACGTTGATTGTCAGCGCAGCCATTTAGATCAACAATTTCGCCACTATCTGTATCTGGGCACGTATCATCTGCATCAGATACTGTATCAGCATCGGTATCTCTCTGAGAAGCAGAACAACCATCTGTGTTAACCTGCTGACTTGGTGGGGTATTCGGACAGATGTCGTAGAAGTCCTTTACAGTATCACCATCTGAGTCCCGTTGATGGTCGGAGCAACCGTCATTATCGATTGTCAAGTAATCGACTGTATTTGGACATAAATCCACATTGTCTTTCACTCCATCGCCATCACTTTCATCTAGACAACCATCTTGATTGTCGTCAAATCCTGTTGCATTCTCATAGGGGCAGGCATCGAGATTATCCTTGATATTGTCGCCATCAGTATCATCAATGCAGCCATCACCGTCATTATCATATCCAGTAGCATTCACATATCGGCAATCATCCACATTGTCTGGAACCAAATCACCATCACTATCATCGATACAGCCATCTAAATCATTGTCAAAGCCGCTAGCATTGGTGGTTAGACATTGGTCCACATTATCCTTGACAAGGTCACCATCGCTATCATCGATACAGCCATCATGGTCTGCATCATGACCTGTTGAATCCTCATTCACACAATCATCATCGGGGTCATCATAACCGTCACCATCTGTATCGTCGATGCAACCATCGCCATCATTATCCCAGCCACTAGCGTTGATGTGTAGACAATCGTCAACAGCGTCCATCACCCCATCACCATCACTATCTCTCTCTGTTGCAGAACAACCGGTCGAGTCAACTGTTTCACCAGCTGGTGTGTCAGGACATTGGTCAGGGTTGGTTCCTTGTGGATTATCCCCATAGCCATCGCCATCACGGTCTGCCCACTGAGTAGAGTCAGTTGGGAAGGCATCAGAATTGTTGCCTTGTGGGTTGTCCCCATATCCATCACCGTCACCATCAGACCATTGTGTGCTATCAGTTGGGAAAGCGTCTGGGCTTGACCCGCTGGGGTTGTCACCATAGCCATCGCCATCAGCATCAGACCATTGAGTACTATCAGTTGGGAAAGCATCGGCATTGTTTCCATTTGGATTATCGCCATAGCCATCGCCATCTCCATCAGACCACTGCGTCCCATCTTGTGGGAATGCATCGGGGTTGTTTCCGTTTGGATTATCGCCCCAGCCATCTCCATCTCCATCAGACCACTGTGTGCTATCAGTTGGGAAAGCGTCCCCATTAGTGCCACTAGAGTTGTCACCATAGCCATCTCCGTCACTGTCCCACCATTGGGATGGGTCGTTAGGCCATAGGTCACCACCAGTCACATTGGAGTTGTCTCCATAGCCATCACCATCACTATCAACCCATTGAGTGGGGTCAGATGGGAAAGCATCGCCATTGGTACCATTTGAGTTGTCGCCATAACCATCACCGTCACTATCCCACCATTGGGATGGGTCGTTAGGCCATAGGTCACCACCAGTCACATTGGAGTTGTCTCCATAGCCATCACCATCGCTGTCAGACCACTGAGTTGAATCAGTTGGGAAGGCATCGGGGTTATTTCCGCTAGCGTTGTCACCATAGCCATCGCCGTCTCCATCAGAGTGTTGAGTGGCATCGTTGGGGAAAGCATCGGGGTTATTTCCACTAGCGTTGTCACCATAACCATCTCCGTCTGAATCCTGCCACTGGGTGCCATCGAATGGGAATGGGTCGAGCGAATCATTGACACCATCACCATCAGTATCCCTTTGGCTTGCCGCACAACCGTTCAAGTCAACGGGCGCATTAGCTGGAGTGTTGGGGCAGAGATCATTCACATTCCAAACGCCGTCGTTGTCGTCATCGTGTATTATCAAGAAACAAGTTGAAGATGTGTTTAACAACATTGTATCAAGCAACACACCATTACTATCCCAAAGTCCACCAATCACACAGTAATAGCCACTGGCTGTTGGGGTAGAGTAGTTCCAATACCACGATTCAGTAGAACTTGTGGCAGTGAAATTTGTTACTACTGAAATTGAAGTTGTGTTGTTGGTACTTTGCTGAACAATACCAACCTGCACATAGTAAACATTCCCTACAGTCAAATTACTGGTATTGAAGTAAATGGGGTTGGTTGTAGCATTTGAGTTTGCAACATAACCTGTAATATCCAACGAAGGCCATGTCGGATAGAAGCAATCTTCATGCCAACCAATTACACTACTGTTGTAAGATAATTCAACATAGAAACAATGTTGTAATCCACTGCTTGGCTGATTCCAGATTGCAGTTGAGGCCCAACTAGTGCTACTAGCAGTGAAGTTACCGTTACCTGATTGCATGGATGCATTGGAACCAGGGATGTATAGATACCACTGATAGGAGTAATTTGCACCTGATGTGATATTTTGGGCATTCATTGTAGCTGATGTGTCTGAAGTGATACTGGCCTCCATCATCTCATGATAGAGACAATCCATATCGTCGGCAACATACACACCAAGAGCGCTGTGTGTAGTATCATACAATTCACCATAAAGACAAAACCAATTCTCTTCCCCTAAAGTAATGTAAGCTGGAGATATATGATTTGAACCATTTGAAGTCCAAGAATCTGTATATGAAGCAACTGAAGTGAAAGTAGTGCCATTCGGAATCAATAGATGGACATCCAAATCATATGATGAAGCACTTGTGAGGTTGAACGATGTTAAATCCCCATAAGTTCTGTTGTAAAAGATAACGCTGACATCACCCGTAACGTTCGAGGCCCCACCTTCCAAAGATAAACCATAGGTGTTTGTAGCACCCATGTAGCCCAAAACAATGGCATAGAATGTACCAGTAGCATTAGCAGTCCACGAAGTTGCTTCATCATCAGTCATAGTTTCTGAATAACTCATCAGATTCAAACTTGAATCGGTAATATAGATGTCAAGGTCACCTACAGAATGAGTAAATGTGGCATTCATCCAATATGTCATGCCACTGGTCATGTTGATTGCGAACACATCCCAATCGGTGGAGTTGTGTATGGTCAGAGAATTAGAAGTAAATGGTAATGTGGCCGAAGTAGCATTGCCAACGTCATCATTGATTTCATATTGGTCTGCAGTTATTCCTCCAGAACTGCCACCCACATTGTAAAATGTGACTGTGAAATTGTAATAACTAAATCCGCTAAAAGCTTCCACAAGAAGGTAGACATACTGGCCACTAACATTTGTCCCAGATGAGTTGACCACCTCGGGATTTGAATACCAAGAATAGTCAATATAAGTGGTAACATTGTAATCTATCAAGTAAAGATCTAGATCATTGGTGCCATTAGTAACTCCATTGTAGGTCATGGATGCTGTAATACCCTTACCTGATGGGACATATATTAGATACCAATCTTGAAGGTCAGTTTGGTTTACATATCCAGCGTAAGTTGAACCTGAAGTTACTGTCAAATTGTATGCCGCTGTAGCATTATCTCCAGCATCACCGCCAGAGCCTGCATCGTTCTGGCCACTACCACCGGTACCACCGCCACCAATATTGAAGAACGAAATTGTAATATTGTAATAACTAAATCCAGTATAAGCTTCCACAACAAGGTACACATATTGACCACTAACATTTGTACCAGATGAATTAACTACCTCGGGGTTTGAATAAAATGAGCTGTCAATGACAGTAGTAACAAGGGAATCTATCAAATAAAGATCGAGATCATTGGTGCCATTAGTCGCTCCATTGAAACTCATTGAGGCTGTAATTCCTTTACCGGTGGGAACAAATATTCGATACCAATCATTTATATCGGTCTGGTCAACATAACCAGCGTAAGTTGAACCTGAAGTTACTGTCAAATTGTATGCTGCTGTAGCATTATCTCCGGCATCACCGCCAGAGCCTGCATCGTTCTGAGAAACATTACCCCCAGAACCGCCGCCGCCACCGCCAATATAGAAAGTGCCAACTACGACACTAGCCAAAACTGTTAGATTACTGTCAGTAAGTTCGGCATCAACTGTATAATTGCCACTAGTAGATGGCGTAGTCCATGATGACTGTATAGTCATTGAAGAGGAACTAGGAGAAATAGAACCATAGTCGAAATCAGTAACTGTACCTGAAGAATCAGAAATCCAAACCCACCAATAGTAAGAATCACTGGTATCTAAATTTCCTAAACTCAAAGTCGCACTGCTATTTGTCAAAGCACTTCCTGATATTGTCTCATTACCTGTTATTGCTGAGACATTTGGAATGCCAGCAGAAAGTGCTCCAAAAAGCATTAAGCAAGCCAAAATAAGGCTGCGGTTTCTATTCCCATCTACTTGATAATTAGTGCGGTACATGATTTTTGGGATGTGTGACCGCTACTTGAACCCATGCCCAAACTCTCATCTCGCCCCTTAGGGGCGATAATTTTCATTTGCGCCACAAGAAAAAAATACATTTCACCACAATTGATTTTGCGGAAAATTAGGGTATTGGTGGCGCCGCTGACCGGATTTGAACCGGCGGCCTATGGATTAACAGTCCATCGCTCCACCACTAAGCTACAGCGGCAATAGGGCCACCCACCAACCTCTCCCTCATGAATGAATCGGGCAGAAGTGGCTCTTTTCATTCCCACTCAATAGTCCCAGGAGGCTTGTGAGTCACATCATAGACTACTCGATTGATATCGCCTTTCAAGGTGTTAGTGATGCGAATACTGATTTTTTCTAGGACATCGTGGGGAACAAGTGAGTAACGAGCACTCATACCATCAAGACTTGCTACTGCACGAATTACCACTGTCTCGCCATGAACGCGCACATCACCATGTACTCCAACCGAGCGAACAGGAAGTAAGACAGCAAAATATTGCCATGGTAACTCCATTTTTCCTTCCGCTGCTGCTGCCTCGAGTTCCTCTTCAACGATTGCACAAGCTTCGCGACATACCTCGACTCGCTTAGGAGTCAATTCACCGAGAACACGAACTGCTAGGCCGGGACCAGGAAAAGGTTGTCTTTCTGAAGAGGGAATTTCTAACTCACGAGCCATTTCTCGCACTTCATCCTTGTAACAATCTCGGAGTGGCTCAACGATTTCAAGGTCAACATCATCTGGGAGACCTCCCACATTGTGATGCGATTTGATGACATCTCTATCGCCACCACCGGATTCTATCCAGTCTGGAGCAATTGTGCCTTGTACGAGATATTTAGCACCAACTTTCTTCTGTTCTTCCTCAAAGATTCTGATGAATAATTCTCCAATGATTTTTCGCTTTGTTTCAGGTTCAGTGATTCCCTCTAACGCTTCAAAATAACGATCAGCAGCGTAGACGGTTGTTAGATTGAGGCCAAGTTCTTTGAGGACCCTTTCAACATCTTCGGTCTCGTTCTTACGCATGAGGCCTGTGTCAACATAGACACAATGGAGAAGGTTGCCTACAGCGCGGTTGGCGAGAGTTGCAGACACTGAGGAATCAATACCTCCTGAACAAGCAATAATGGCTATGTCGTCGATTGAATTCTTGAGTTTTTCAATCGCCTCATCTATCAGATTCACAGTGCCAATCATTTCGCATCACTCTCTCAATGATTCATCGTCTGCGATTACCTTGGCTGTTCTATCCTTTCTCCAAACAGCTAGATTTGAGGCGAGTTCATCATCTCCAAGTGCAAGCATCTGTATTGCCAATACCGCAGCATTGTCGCCTCTGTCTACACCTACTGTTGCGACTGGCATGCCAGGTGGCATCTGAACAATTGAGAGGAGGCTGTCAAGTGGGACTTTGCCGCCGACTGGAACTCCAATTACGGGCAGGGCGGTCATTGAGGCAATGACGCCGGGCAGGGCGGCTGCCATACCTGCCATACCAATGAATATCTTACAACCATCTACAATTGCTCCATCAATAATCTCCTCAAGATATTTTGGCGCACGATGGGCGCTTGCAACCCTAACTTCGTAGTCAATGTTGAACTCTTCAAGAACCGCTGTGCACTTGTCTGAGACATGCAAATCGGACTTGCTACCTAGCAGGATGCAGATGTCCATTGGTTGAGGCGACTCGCGGGTGGTTCAAATGGATGCCGATTTCTCGCGAAGTTATGCGCTAGCCTTGAATTCAGAGTTCTTTGTCATTCCTCTTCATCTTGCATGAGAAATTTTTCAGGCCATTCTCCTACACTAATGGTAATAGGTGGTTGTGCAAGGATATCTCTTACTTCTTCAAGACGGAGACCACAATACCCCAAACCACAGCACTGAATCATTCCAATTCTCTCATTATCAACAAATGGGTCATACAAGATACTGGAAGGATGTCTGATATGGAAAGCAATGAATTTCTCACCACCTCTTTTTACACCATGTAACTCGGCTCTTCGGCCACCACTCAAGTGTTTGAAGGCTAATCGACCGGGGAAAAAGCGTTTACGATCCACTACCCATTCATCAGAAATTCCCGAACCATTGTATTTTGTTCCCCCAAGAGGAATAAGCCATCTACCAGAGGAAGGCATTAGAGCGGAACCTACTCGGAAAGTAAAGTGGAACCAGAGCATAAAAAACAAGATGTAGGCAATCCAGCCAATTCGAGCATCTATCAAAATATGTCCTACAAATGTGGAGCCACCAAGAATTGTTAATCCAATTGTCTTGGCTAAATTGGGTAAACCATCGCCAAACCACAACCATCTCAACATAGCCAGCCCATCACCATCAGGCATTGCTGAAGCTATTCTAAAAGACTGAATCATCAGGAGGGCGAAGGCACCAAAAAAGAGGACGGACGATACCATCTGGTCGTCTGGAGTATTGTCTGGGAAAATAAGTGGAAATGATGATGCAATGAGCATTGCCAAGGACCACGAAGGAGCGAACACGAATCTTGCAGCCATCGGCTGTAATCTTTGACGCCTCCATCCATTCCAAGGCTCATCTGGTTCAATTTCTATAGACACCCATTCTGATTCCGGTTGGCCTTCGGCGCGTTGCCACCAGCGAGGCTCACCTGAAAGCCAATGCTGGTCGAGGGCCGCCTCCATGCAAGTCGCCAAGTGGAACTACCTAATGCAATTGTCCAAAGGAAATCTCGTACATTTGCCAATTCAGAGCAAATCACCAATCAAATCGCCGATCGTGAATTCATCACTTTCCGCTTTCTCTTCGGTTGGGTTATATCCCTTGTTAGCAAGAGGTTCCAATGCCCCTTCAGAAGCAGAATTTGGGGTGGGGTCTCCCGGGCTCAGGTCCAAGTCGCTAACATCTAGAGATGGTGGTGAAGGCATTGTCATATCCATTGAGTGAACTTCAGCGTAAGGAGTATTTGCGGGGCTCTTAACTTGCTTCTTGTGTCCTTTCTTTACCGCTTGATTTACCTCAGCACCCCAACCATCATCCTTCTGCCAATTAGATGAAGTCATCATTCGGTCTCGGCGGCGCCCACGCAAAGCAGATACTCCAAGATAGAGAATCGCAACCCAAAGTACAACCATCAGACCGAGCAAGATATCACCTGTTGCGAAATCAAATACCCCGTCTGAACTGGATGCACTTCCAGCCTGGAACAAAACTTCCTTTTCCATCATATTGTTCGATTCATCGGACTCGATAACTACATTCTCAGCATCAATTGAGATGACGACAAAATCAACCGGCTCAGTCAATCGGATTGCAACTACATGTGTGGTTGGAACGCCATCGATAGCTGCTCCAACAAAAGAGATTCTCTGTTCTGCAATGGCATCGTTACGATCACAACCAGCAACTTCTGCCCGCTCTATTCTCATATCGCAGATTCTCAATAGAATATTTTCAGCAGGAACATTACCTACATTCTGAATCTTAACTTGTAATTTAACATCACCTTCATCCAATTCTTCGGTTACCTCATTGATAAAAACGTCCGGGATTAATATATTCAAATCAATGATTTGCTCATTAGAATCCGGCGTCAACCATTTCTCATCCGCATCAATATCACCGCCTTCATTGGCATACCCGCTCTCTGAACGAAGACGGACTCCGAAGTAATCGCTAGACCAACCCGGATAACCGTACATACTCATGCGTAAAACTACTGGAACACTTTCGCCTGGTTGAAGAAGAGGTAACCTTAGACGGCCACTTATGTCAGGTTCTATTTCAGTGAACAATGCAAGAGATGTGCCGGCATTCTCTACTACATACCATATTGTTTCGATTCCGGTCAAGCCATCTATTCGCGGTGTGTCTGAAAGTGAACCACCAGCTCCAGTTGTATAATTTTCAAGCCATGGGGCTTCGGCAAGGTTGCCATCATTCAAGGCATTGAAAGAAACATCAAAAACATCTCCTGGCCTCAAATCAAAATCAAAAGTTGAGCCCTCTCCGGGAGATAAAATCAGATTGACCCTAGGAAGAATCCCGATAAATCCGGACACTTGCGCACGTAAACTATCATCCGCTACAACTGAATGTAATTCAATTGCAACTTCTGTATGGCCTGCAAGAGCATTGAGCGGGACCCTAACAATGGCAACCATGGACAATTCAGCACCAACTTCAAGCCCGTTTGGAGTGCCGTTCACCCACTCAATTGACCATCCGTCATAATTTGGATTATCTGCCATTCTCGGATGAAATGATTGTGGCACATTGCCATCATTCTCAACCAACAATGTGACCTCGAATGCTTGACCTGGTTCAATATCGCTTGGTGCGTTCTGCCAAGAGGCCGCCAAAGATTGGAACGGTAGAACAACAACCTGCATGGATATTTCATCAAATGCTTGTGAATCAACAAACAGTTCAGCGCGTAAGGTCACTTCCTCCGTTTCTGATGCTATTACATCATATGGTGAACATAATTCTACGAAGATATTTCGTGACAGCCCATCGGTGAAGAACCTTCGAGCAGTTGGCTCAACTATATTGCCGCCCGGAAGAGCAGAGTAGTCTATGTTGACAACCCAATGAGTCTCGCGCCAGGCCTCCAACGAAATAGATTCAGGCCTATCAGGAGGGCTTTGTTCAACAGTTATTATGACATCATCATCACCGTAATGCTTTGTCACATCAACCATGAAATAAGCGCACTGACCTGGCAATACTTCTTCAACTGGGTCCCACAATTCAAAGACAATATTACCCGCCCTTTTTCGAATGACTTCTACAGTCAATTCGTATGCCGCCTCAGCCCCTGTGACGCCTTGTTGAGACACCTTGTCTGAACTGCCAACCACAGTGAGGTTCACTGAATTTGGCGCTTGATTTTCAGGTACGGAAATTCGCAAATTTTTGGAGGTAGTTGTGCCCTCTTCCAGCAAACTGATATGATCTACGAAATCAACCTCCCATCCGAAAGGTAGGCCCCAAATGTTACGTCCGTGGGGAGTGGTGCTGTTAGGGAAAGAGATATCCTCCCAGACATTACCATAATTTGAGATGTTGATGCTGAGGAGACCTGAACCGCCCTGCTCAATCTGAATCGTGTTTTGTGGAGCATCTATAACCAAAGCGTGAATGACCTCTAGATTAATGTCCAATTCTATCGACGCTCCATGTATGCCATCTGTTGAAACAATCCCAATACTTGGTTGATTGGATTCTGAGACTGTTGCATCAAATTTTGATGGCGCCTCAATTATTAGAGAAACTGGCAAAGTATCACCTGAAGGCATCAGCCAATTGGAATCGATTGGAGACATCAAGATTTGACCTTGGCCTGAACCCACGAATGCTGTCACCGTCCAGTCGGATGGCAATCCCGACCAATCCAATTTAACTGACATGGAATTACCAGATGCTACCCCTAGATGTTCAATGGTGAAGTTCATTGTGACCTGTTCACCCGGCTCTAGACTTCGAGAAAGCGAGGGGACATCTGATTCTATTTGCAGGATACTTCGCTGAATACGGCGGAAGCAAAGATGGTCTCCGAAGGGTAATCCGGTTGCACCACTATCACACGGCTCACTATCAACCCAAACAACAGCAGCAGTTCGACGGTTGTCACTGGTGACTGCAATTGCTGGCCCAAACAGATCATCATCTATATTTGTCAAAACTTTATTTCCGCCAACATACATCTTCTTACTCTGCCAATCCGCAAGGTCGTATGCCGGGCCAAGACAAGTAAAACCCCCGCAATCAAACACCCACGGATTAGGGCTTAACTGTGAAGGGCTGGTAGCATCATTAGAGCGGCGGTATGTGATATTAGTACTCAAATCACCATCACCTTCCACCCACACTGCATGAATCAGGCCATCATCATCGATGATGATTGAACCCGGACTATTGTGAGCATCAGCATCTCGTGCGCCAACAGCACCAGTTCCATCAAGAGGAGAGAGGTACTGTAAATGACTAGAAGCACCGGAAATGCTCCCCAAATCTATCCCAGCAGCTTGACCATTGAAATCCCATGCTTCAAGATTAACTCTCTTCCAGACGAGTTCATGTGAATCCGATTGCGATCTACCCTGTCTGCTGTCAGACCAGATGTACTGGAACCAACCGTCAGAAGATATCTCCACGTCTGGTCTCCCTGACCAAGAATAATCATCAGTAATCTTGGTGTCATTTACAACCACAAAGTGATTTGCTACCTGTCCACCCCAACCAATATCCTCTGAGTAAACATCCCCATTCTCGAAATGCGCAGGCATGCCACGCTGGAAGGACGAATCACTTAGTTTAGCATAGGGATCCAAAACAGTGGTCCACACTTCGGGTGAACCAGAATGAATTATCCCCATCCAAAAATCGAACATCTCAGAAAGGTTTTGCCCACTTGCTGGCCATTGACTGACCATCCCTCCTGCGTCCGTGTTTCTATCATTGACATTAGAGCAAGTTCGTGGATTTGAACTTACAGCACCCAACGGACATTGTGAAAGATCAAGACCAAAACTCCACATGCTATTTGAAGAGGAAGAAGACACTTCACCTAATACCGTGATTGGTACTACACCACCCTCCACACAGGCGTCATGTGCTTCGGTTATAGATTGGTTATCGTCTGAAGAGGTGCCAGTGTTTCCTGTCTTTGGGCCTTCATCACTAATTGGAATAACGAATTTAGTTGCTTCAGGGTTCCAACGATGGTCATAATTAGTGGGAGGATTGGATGCGTTGCCAACATTTCCACTAGCATCCATCCAAGATAGACAGGCCCAATTTGTGGCAGGCCCCCAGTCCTCATACTGATTACCGTTATTTTGCATTAGACCATTGAAAATGGTACGGTGCAACTTACGAATATCACCTGAATTAAATTGTTCGGTTAGGATTACTGAATTTGACCTTTGGTTGATATTATGACCTGCACAATTCCCATAATTAGCGGGGTTGGCTGGGACATAATCACCAAGACCATAAATCGTATCCAACAAGATCACTCCTACTGAATCAGACATGTGCTGTAATCCAGGGGAAAGCCATCCTTGACGATCAATGCCTCCGTAAAGTAAGGTACACATGTCACTCCATTCGTCATACATGCCATCCCAAGACGAATCGAGAAGAACCGCTATTTCCACCATGCTACCACGTGAATCTTGCCAAGTAACCACTACCTCATCATCATCGGTGATGGCAATTTCAGGAAAAGTTGACTTGCTAGAGGATGTTGTCAGTAAGGTATCAAATATCGGGCTATCAGCCATATGAGAAGTCCAATTCGCTTCCATCATAGAATAACGAATTGATGGTAATCCATAATGCAAGTCTAACGGGTCATCCTTGTCTTGCCACACGACATGGGCTGCACCTTGAGAGTCGACTGCTAGATTTGGATTAGCAATGTTGTCAATGATAGAATTGGTTTTACAGACGACGTTGTTCTGCGAATAATCAGTAGGATTGTAGAAGCCATCGTTAGGGTCACTATCAGTGGTTGGATCGCTGGCAAAATATACCAAGCAGTCGTTAGAACTAGTGTCTTTTATCCACAACATGTGAAGAATTCCTGAATCATCAATTGAAATTCTAGGGGACCACTTGATATTTCCACCCGAGGCCCCTATATGGGATGGCTGACCCATCGATAAACCATCAGAATCTACTGCTAGATAGACCAATTTTGAATGATTCTCAACCCAGAGTACATGGAAATTACCTGCTGAATCACCAACAATCGCTGGCTCAGAAAGAGTGCCAGTAGCTAACCTGCTGATTTCTACTGGTGATGCTGTGCCATTGGTTTCAGGAGACGCGGATACTTGCTCGATAGAAAGCAGTGGTTCGACTGGAGTTAGTAGCATCAAGAGCGTCAAAAAGAGCGCCAGCCGCAGTCGTGATATCATCATATTACCTCGTGAGCCTTTGGCTCACGCAAACCGATGGTAATTGAATGAACCCCTTTGGTGACTAGTCACCAAGGGGATGACGGAGTACAAGATTTCTTGCAGCCCACACCTCATCAACACGGCCAACATCAGTAGAATGGGGGGCTGTCTTGACTATTTCTGGGTCTTCAGCGAGAATCGCCAAGAAGTCCTCAGCGAACTTATCTAGAACTTCCTTGCTCTCCGTTTCAGTTGGTTCAATCATCAGGCATTCCGGTACAATCATTGGAAAGTATAGAGTTGGCGCCATGTATCCATAATCCAATAACCGCTTTGCTACATCTTTACCAGTGACTCCAGTTGCATCCTTGATTGGGGACAGGCTCAATGTGAATTCGTGTTTCACAACCTCTGCAGGAGCACCATCAATCGGCATTGCAGGAATATTTGCCATCACCTCAGCATCAGGATTCAATATCCGATGCCGCAAATAATTAGCATTGAGAACAGCGTGTTCACTCATCTTCTCAAGTTCACGGCCATATCGGCGATAGAATGCCCAAGAACGGACCACTGCGCCAGCATTTCCGTGCCATTGCTGAACTTTGCCAATACTATTTTCTGGCTCCCTCCAGAAGTAGGCCCACCCATCTAAACCGCCTTCATCTTCTGTTCTATCCACCAGTGGTTTTGGAAGGTACTGAGCCAAGTGATTCTTCACACCAATTGGTCCAGAGCCTGGCCCGCCTCCCCCATGTGGTTGAGCAAAGGTCTTGTGAAGATTGTAGTGCACCGCGTCAAAACCCATCAAACCAGGTGATGTTTTGCCAAGAATAGCATTGAAGTTAGCACCATCATAGTACATCTGACCACCAGCATCGTGAACAATCTCAGTGGCTTCAGCAATCTCAGGCTCAAATACTCCAAGCGTACTCGGATTGGTCACCATCATAGCAGCTGTATCTTCTCCGACTGCCACTCGTATTGCGTCAATATTGAGGCGGCCATCCTCCCCGCTTGGAATCTCAATAATATCATATCCACACATAGCGGCTGATGCTGGATTTGTACCGTGTGCTGAATCCGGAACTATCACTTTATCGCGGCTCTCTTCACCATTACTACGATGATATTCCTGAATACACCGGATTGCTGCAAACTCACCTTGGGCGCCGGCAACCGGTTGTAGAGACACTTCATCCATGCCGGCGCAATGAGCAAGCATCTCCTGCATCTCGTAGAAAATAGACATCAATCCTTGCAGATGTGATTCGGGAGCAAGAGGGTGAAGGTCATTGATACCAGCCAACTGAACAATCTTCTCATTCACCCTGGGATTGTGTTTCATAGTGCAAGACCCGAGCGGATAGAAACCACTGTCAATCCCAAAATTACGCCGTGAAAGCCAAGTAAAGTGGCGTACCAATTCAGGCTCACTGGCCCGCGGCCATCGAGGTAAATTAGCTCTTCGCATTGATGCCGGAATCCCTGCAACCGCCTCACCATCTTCTAGCAGTGGTGCAGGTTGTGCATACCCCGCAGTGATAGAGCCATCAAAAGAGAAAATATCACTCACGTTTCCATCTCCTGTGCAAATGATGATATCCACGACTTCAAGCCCTCAACAAGAGCCGCTACATCATCTTCTGTAGTCTGATCCGTAGCAGTGATATGCAACCACTTATCACTCGCCTGCAAGATGGTATCCTTCAGTGCCAAACCACCAGTTACTCCAAGTGAATCGAGATGAGAAAGTGCGCTTTTTGCCGAGCCGGGTAGTACTACCGTGAACTCATTGTACGAGGAAGATTTCGGATAGAGTAACTCTACCCCTTTGAGAGAGAGAACACCATTTCGTGCCACCTGACAAGCTGCTGCATTTCGAATAGCCAATGTCTCTATACCGGTTGGCCCAAGTAATGCCATGTGTATCCCTCCCATCAAGGCAATCAGTGTTTCATTGGAACATATGTTGCTGGTCGCTTTGTGTCGGCGGATATGTTGCTCACGCGTTGAAAGCGTGAGTGTGAATGCATCGATGCCCTTCTCATCAATTGTTTTTCCAACAATGCGTCCTGGCATCTTTCTGAGATACTTATCAGTACAAGCGAATAATCCGTAAAGTGGCCCTCCTGCTGTGGCCCCAATTCCTAAGGCTTGGCCTTCGCCAACGACAATGTCTGCACCCCAATTCCCTGGAGCCTCCATCAAACCAAGTGATGTTGCATTGACTCCAACTATCAACGCACAGTTTTCGCCAATGATTTGTTTCAATTTGGGCAGATTTTCATCGATGATTCCAAACGGATTTGGTTGTTCTACATAGACTGCACAACTGCCTGCTGCTGCCTCTGCTGCGACAAGGTCAATCATACCTTCATCATTCCAATCTAAAGTTCTGATTTCAATACCGCCTCCTGCAGTATAATTTTCAATGACTGATAGCCGTTGTTCTGGTAGCCATTTTGTCACATAGACAACATTTTTCTGCTCTGCTTTGCGATTGTGCACTCTAGTAGCACAAGTGAGTGCTTCAGCAGCAGCGGTTGATGCATCGTACATGCTGACATTGGATACAGGAAGTGCTACCAACTCAGAAATCATGGTTTGGAATTCCCACAACGCCTGCAACATTCCTTGGCTGACTTCAGGCTGGTAAGGGGTGTAAGCGGTGAGAAATTCCCCACGAGTAGCCATGGCCGCCACCATCGAGGGAACAAAGTTCTCGTAAAGTCCGGCACCAAGGAAATTCGGGCGGCTATTGATAGGCACATTTACTGATAACAATCTTTGTGCTTCTGCCCAAATCTCTTCTTCTGTCTGAGGGGGTGGTAAATCAAGCGGGCCAACCCGTTTGACACCCTCGGGAATGTCCGAAAAAAGGTCATCCATAGAGGAAAAACCCATCGCTTGAAGCATCTCAGCCTCACGCCCCAAGTTTGGCATATGGTCAACCATCACAACTCACCGCGAGCAAGCCGGAGTTCAAGGAGAACATGAACCTTCACACCCCATAGTTCCAAATTATAGGGGTGCTCCCAGTAGATAGACCAACCAACCAAGAGATTCCAGCGAACTGACATCTAGTACTCTTCTTCCATCGTAAATCAGAGGTTGATTGGCTATTTCTGCAAGTTTTCCCCAATCTAATCCAATCACCTCATCGTGTGCTGTCACAAGAATTGCAAGGTCAAAAGGTTGAATTTCTGATTCAACGCGAACCAAATCGGCCAGTTTTGTTGGGAAAAATCGGTCATCAACCAAAGGGTCGAAGGCTTGCACCAAACAGCCCATCTCCACCAAGGCTTCAGCTAGTGGCTCTGCTGGAGTTTCTCGAGGATCCCCAATACCAGGCTTGTAAGACCAACCCAATAATAGAACATTTGAGCCCTCTATTTCAACATCAAATCTATTCAAGATCTCATATATGTCTGCTGCCACATTGCTGGGCATGGCACTATTGACCTGTCGAGCTGAAGTAATCAACTCGACCGGTGCGCCTGCATTCCGTGCTTTCTGAATCAGATAGTATGGGTCTACTGGGATACAGTGCCCACCTACGCCGACACCGGGACGATATCGGTGGAAATTCCATTTAGTTGCAGCAGCATCAAGAACATCTTCAACATCGATTCCCAAGACCGGAAAAATTCTAGCCAACTCATTGACCAAGGCGATGTTGAGATCGCGCTGCACATTCTCAACCACTTTTGAGGCTTCAGCCACCTCAATCGCTCCAACATAGGTCACACCACCGCTGGTCAGAGTATCATACAAGTCTCGTAAGTCATTGCCAACATTTTCGTTGGCGGCACCTACCACGCGGGCCACTTGTCTTACGCCATGCTCCTCATCACCAGGAACAAACCTCTCAGGGCAATAGGCCAAATGAACATCGACTCCCTCAACCAAACCTGCCTGCTCAAGCAAAGGTGACCAAATCTCTCGTGTGACTCCAGGATAGACTGTCGATTCTAGAACCACCACGGTCCCACTGTCAGGGGAAATTGAGGAGAATACCGCTGCGCCTGCCGCTGAAACATATGAGAGGTCAGGCAGGCGCTCTTCTGTAACTGGTGTTGGTACAGTCACAAGAACCACATCACATTGTGGGACCAAATCAACTGAATTGGTTGAAACTAACCAGTTTTCACCCTGCGATTGAGGAATAATGTCATCATGTTGAGGGTCATCGCCTGGATTCTTCCCAACTGAAAGATCATCGATGACTCTCTGTGTGACATCAACGCCCCGCACTCGAAATCCTGCATCGAGAAAACCTAGTGCAGTTGGCAAGCCGACATAGCCGAGCCCAATGACACCTATTGTCAAATCTCGGTTGGTGAGGCGGCCGGCGAACGTATCATCCCAACCCATTGATTAACGCCCCCCCTGATTAAGCACTTGAACCCTATTCATAGTAAATTAGCTACTATTGCCAAGAAGCGTTCTTTTTCTCCCACTTCATCATCTTCAAGTGAAACCGATGTACCGTGCGCTTTGCATAGGGAATCTGCCAATGCCTGAGAATCCCCCCATCGAGTTGCTATACCCAATCCTTCTGCTTCACATACCACACCCATGTGGCATCCCGAATTAACCACACTAGGTCTACCAAATGAAGCCGCCTCAAACATCTTGACTGGGAGCGCACCTTCCACTACGTTGCCTCTACTCGGAGGATACATAGCATACATCACTGAAATTTCAGCAATCATATCTGATAATTGTTCTGAAGTAAATGCGCCAATCACTTCCGCATCCAACCAACCTTCCGACTTGGCTAGACGTACCATGTTTGCAACTTCTACAGCAGCATTACCATCACCAGCAATCAACAACGATGGCCGCACATCTTCTGGAATCAAACGGACTGCATCTAAAAGCAATCGAAATGATTCAACCTCTCTAACTCTACCGAGATACCCCACAGTAAATTTCGTTGCTTTCGGTAAAGATTCGCGTATAGGTGGTCGATTTTGAACAACTGTGGAGTCCAACCCTCGTTCAGCCAACCACTTCTGGAAACCTTCTGAAGAGGTGACTATGTCAGACACCTGTGCCGCCTGATTCAACATTTTTCTGCGAAATCTGCCCGCAAAAAAACGACGTATCAAAGAGTTTGGTTTAGGCATCAGAACCCACGTGTGATGAAGATCGTGCATGTCAAACAGAACAGGAATGGAAGAATTACCTTGTGTATGCAATCGTTTAGCTACTTGCAGCCCAATCTCGAGAGTATCCGCGTCGTGGCAATGAACCAAATCTATTTCACCTATTGCTTCAATAACTGCTTTACGAAATTTAGCAAGCCCTCGCATGGTGGACCAAGTGCCCCCATACTGAGTATAGCCAACAGAATGGCGCACAATCTTCACACCGGCAATTACATTCTCTTTTGGTAAGTTCTCTGACCTGTCAAATGCGTGAATTGTCACTTCATGTCCCGCATCTGCCAACCAACCGGCCTCACGTAGAACTCGTGGGTCAGGATTGCAACCGTTTGATACTACAGCGGCAACCCTCGCCATAGACCGCCCACCGTTAACCGCGTGATGAATACTTGCATTATTAGAACCGACATAATGATAGATGGTGACGATTATTGTGAGGTCCGAGGGAGATGACATGCGAGTAGCGGTCAGTGGTGATGAAGGCTTCATTGCTCACTACCTGAAAGCCCAATTGGGGGATGATTGCCAAATTCTAACCCCCGAAATTATCAACGATGGCGAAATGTTACCGGCCATTCTTGCCTCATGCAATACTATTGTTCACCTCAACGGCCATCCTCCAGACCAGAATATGGAAAGATCTGACCAAGAAGTACTACGATTAATGAGAGACAATGCAAGGATAATTCTCAAATCAGTACAAGCACATCAAGGCATTCACTTGATTCTAGTGGGTTCACTGAGGGTGCACCCCAACCCACGAAGGGAGGATGAATACTACTCTTCAGAATCATCACTTACTCCAAGAGATGTAGCTGCAGAGGGACAATTGTGGGTAGAAGAAAGCGCACTAGAGCACGCAATGGACACCCATCCAGTGACAATTCTGAGGACGGCAAATGTTCAGGGCGTATCACCCACTGATAATGAAGGACATGGGGTTGTCCACCATCTTTGCCGTGAAGCAGGATTCGGGTTCTTCAATGTACCAGGTACTGGTGAAGAGGTGAAAGATATGATTCATGTCACCGATTTGGTTAGAATAATTGAGTGCGTCATGCAAAAACCACCTCCAACTAGAGAGATGCTCGCTATAGGCCGAGGTCAAGGTGTCAGAATGAATGAGTTAGCTGAGATTATTTCCGGAGAAACTGGTGCTTCCCCTCAATATAATAGTAGACCGGGCGATGAGGTTTGGGGAATTGTAGATGGATGGGAGATGTCACAACGTGTTGAAATTAAACCCAAAGTGACCATCCAAGAGATTATCCAAGAAGCCATTGCAAACATCTAATTGCATCTCAGCAATATGCAACCCAAAGGGTGGTTTGAATTGACTCAATTCTTAATGAAAGAGCCGTCACCCTGCATAGCCCATTGGCCACCATCAGGTGCATTGTACCAAGTCCCACCTGCTGCATCTGTGACATAATTGCCACCAGCAGGAAGATCAGCGTAGGAAGCAGCCCGTTGTTGGCCCGCTTGAGCCATTGGCATCGGAGGAGCAGCGGGGGCACCTGGTTGACCAGCAGCATAGCCTCCTGCTGCAAGTTGTGCTGAATCTGCATCCCAAGCATCCATTTTCTTGCCACCTTTCTTGCGGCGGCCTAGCATTAGTAGCATTCCAACAATCAAAAGAACGAGGAAACCACCAACACCACCAAGAATCAAACCATACTCTTTGAGCATTGCATCGACATCACCAGCGACCAAACGTTGTTCGTGAGAACAACCTGATTCCTCAATTAGAGAATCATCAGTACTTGTTTCGGCGCAGGTGTCATCGCCATCGACGATACCATCACCATCGGCATCCTTCTGCCAGTCAGTGCATCCGTTAGAGTCTACGATGCGACCTTCATTACCTGGATTACTTCCCGGACATTGGTCTAGACCATTCAGTACCCCGTCATTGTCGTCATCTTCCTCTTCCCAGGCACATCCGAATGTTCCATTTGAGACATTCCAAACCCACTCACTTGGAGTTGTTGGACAAACATCTGTATTCAATTGTCCAGCATTGTCACCCCAGCTATCGCCATCGATATCAGTCTGCTGTGTTGCATCAGTAGGGAAGGCATCGATATTATCCTTGATTGCATCTCCATCGGTATCGTCAATACAGCCATCTCCATCTACATCGTAGCCAGTTGAATTCTCATTCACACAATTGTCAGCAGCATCGAAAATACCATCACCATCAGTATCGACTTGAGTAGCAAGACCGCACCCATCAGCATTGATATTCTCTTCTAGAGGGGTATTAGGACACACATCAGGACCGCTAGTACATACGCCGCTGGTCGATGTTGCGCCATCACAAACTCCATCATTGTCATCATCATTGTCCTCAGATTCATCGCGGCATCCATCGCCATCAAAATCAGTTTCAGTCCAACCAATTACACCCTTATCACAGTAGTCTGAGACATCGTATACAGGGTCATTGTCATCATTGTCATCTTCATCCATGTCGCGGCAACCATCGCCATCGTGGTCAGTTAGTGGATCTGAAGTCCATCCGGCCTGAACGAAGCAACCATCTACAGAATCATCAATTCCATCACCATCGTCATCATCATCCTCGTCTAGGTCGCGGCAACCGTCACCATCGCGGTCGGTAGTCTCGTCAGAGAGCCACCCCGTAGCACCAGGACTGCAGAGGTCGAGAGTGCCACCAAGGGAATCTACGTCGTTGACCGCATCGTTGTCATCATCCCAGTCCTCATCAGAGTCACGGCAACCATCGCCATCATGGTCTAGAGTCGAATCGCTAATCCAATCGAGCATACCTTTTGGACAGCGGTCTAGAATCGCCGATTGAGAGTCCAAATCATTTACGCCATCGTCATCGTCATCTTCGTCTTCAACTTCATCATTACATCCATCTGTATCATAGTCAGCTGAAGCGTTGTGGGTGAATCCCCCACTTCCATCTGGCAATCCCCAGTTTGCAAAGTCTCGTGGACAAGCATCACCGGCAGTATCATCGATACCATCGTTGTCATCATCGTCATCTTCCTCAGTGTCGTGACAACCATCAACATCGTTGTCATTTACAACATTAGAAGTCCAATTCAACTTGAAGGACGTACCTGTACAGGGGTCACTCACATCGAGTACTCCATCTGCATCATCATCGTCATCCTCATCGATATCTCGGCATCCGTCCATGTCGATGTCATTTGCCCAAACAGATGAGTCCCAGTTTACTGCTGGCCCATCACAACTATCATCATCGTTAAGGATTCCATCTTCATCGATGTCTGGATCACAAGCATCACCAATTAAATCTGAATCAATATCAGCTTGATTTGCATTTGATACCGTAGGGCAATTATCCGAGGAATCACTTATTCCATCACCATCCGAATCAGATGCCTGCAGCCATACAACTACAGCTGGCGTAAAGCCATAATTGGTATTATAAAAACCAGGCGTGATTGTGACCGCATTGCCTCCGTATGTTGCAGTGCATGCACTGGCCATTCCTTCACAAGCGTGACCCACAGCCACAACATCACCTGAAGGGGTCCATCCGACACCACCTGTACCATAGCCATAGTATCCATCATCGCCAGCACCGCCACCGCTATTGGCCCACAACCAATTGCCGTTGGAATCCAATACTCCGACGAGCATCTCAAACCAGGTGCCTGTTAGGGTAGTGCTACCAAAGGTCGCAGAAGTGGAAGAGCCACTACTGAAGCCACCAGATACTGCAATTCCAGATGAACTAGCATCAATTGAACCGATGTATTGGAGTCCGGCGCCGCTCGATGCGTCGGCCCACTCCCATGTACCTGAACCGTCAATCTTGGCGATGAACGCGTTTTGGGATCCAGCGGTGATAGAGTGGGAGCCGAAGTTTGCAGTTCCAGCAAACAGACCACCCACATAGGAATCTGTTCCTTCAGTGTCGAATCCCCACGGGATGGTCATGCCGCTAGGTGCGCCTGCGGTCTTAGTCCAGACCCATGCACCTGAACTGGATATCTTGGAAACAAAGAGGTCTGGAGAGCCAACCGCATTGAAAGAAGATGATCCAAATTGTGCGCCTTGTGTACTACCACCTTGGAATGTACCAACAACTCTCAGGTCACCAGCGCTGTCTGTGGAGATGCCATCTGCAGAGTCACTACCAGGTCCACCCCCAGTGATAACCCAGTCCCAAGAACCAGTTGAACTAATGTGTGCTATGAAGGCGTCTGTGTATCCATTTGTACCGTAGCCATTGGCACCAAAAGTACCACTGATATTGAATTGGCCAGCCACATAAGCACCACCATTTCCATCAAACCATATGCTGTTGCCAGCATCAGATTCGTAATTGCCACCAGCAGTAGCGGCCCACAGCCAACTTCCAGAACTACTCATCTTGGCAACAAAGATATCACCAGTATCATCTCCGTTGGAGTCTGCATTGCTGCGTAATTGATGTGAACCAAAAGAAGCATTGCCGTAGTAAACACCAGTAATGAAAATCGAACCAGAACTATCCACCACGATGTCATTTGAAATAGAGAAACCGCCACCGCCATAGGTGGTACCAGTCTCTACCATACCCCAATTACCAGATGAATCTATCTTAGCGATGTAAGCAAGTTGAGAATTTGTTGAAGCTTTGTGAGAGCCGAAAGCGACATCCGCCAGCATCCATCCAGTGAGATAGGTGTTCCCATTGGAATCAGTGTATGATGTGGATGTAGTGGGTACACCACCATTTGTAGTACTGCTGTCGCTGACACCCGCCTTTGCCCAGTCACCGGCGGCCTTTGCGCCTGCAAAACTTGGCGTATTGTCGTCAAGATCACCTGCTGCTGAAGTTGCAAAAACACTGATTCCAGCACTAAGCACGGAACATAACATTAAGGCAACAATCATCAAAACCATTCCGCCAGATAGCGGACTTGAGCCATTCTCAAACCTATTCATGTAGTTAGGACGCTAAAGCCTCCCTCTTGAATCCTACCATTAATGGTCCATAGGACCACGTTTGATGGATTAAGTTGTTTTCACCGCTCAAATATGACCCAATCATCCATACTGACTGCTCGGTACCACCAAACTCCGGCCTCGTCCTGCCACCATTCAGTACCATCTTCATCCACTGTAATTCCAGAATCATCAGATGCTGACTGCGTACTGGTATCTGCTGCCACCTCAGTGGAAGGTTCTTCCAGCGATTCAAACGCAGTAGCGGCCTCAATATTGCCCTCATCGACATCTTCATCTCCATCATCTCGGTTGAGAAGGAAGAAAGCCGCCCCCCCGCCTGCTACTATCATGACTACTAAAGCAAATAGCCCAACAACTAGCATATTGATACCGGATTTATCTTGGCCTGAAGAGTAGGAAAGTTGTTCTTTGGAACATCCCGATTCGACCATTTCTGCACCCTCTTTTGTTTCAGGACATTGATCATCAGCATCCACTGTGCCATCACCATCAATATCTCGTTCAGAAATACCACAACCAGTGCTGTTAATGTCATTAATCTCATCAGCAGGAGTGTCTGAACAATCGTCGTATCCATTCAGAAGAGTATCACCGTCAGTATCTAACTCTTCCCAAGCACAACCTAGGGTATTCTTGGCACTTTCCACCCATTCAACTGGAGTATTGGGGCAAGGGTCTCCACCACTAACATTTCCATTATCGCCATACCCATCACCATCAGCATCTGAAGTTTGATAGGGATCTTCTGGGTAGGCATCCACATCGTCTTTCACGCCATCTTGGTCAAAATCATCTGTGCAGCCATTTTCATCACGGTCCATCCCCTCTGGTGGAGTTTCACTTGGGCATTCGTCATCAACGTTCGATACACCATCACCATCATCATCTGCTTGAGATGGGCTACATCCAAAATTATCTATAAATTGAATTTGTGACAAGGGGGTTCCAGGGCATTGGTCAATGACATTACCCTGCAAATCAAATTCCCAAAGGCCATCACCATCATCATCCCAATCTTCATCATCATCTCTGCAACCATCTCGGTCTGCATCGATATCAGAGGTTGATGTCCAGCCAGTGATGCCTTTAGGACAATCATCTTCAAGGTCAGGAATCAAATCCCCATCATCATCTAGGTCCTCACCAGAATCTTTGCAACCATCACCATCATTGTCCGTAATGTTTCCAGAGGTCCAGCCAATTGAGCCACGCGGACACGTATCCACTACATCGTTGATTCCATCGCCATCGTCATCATCGTCTTCATCGACATCGCGGCAACCATCGTTGTCCAAATCTTGTTCACCGCTAGAATCCCAATTGGCAGCCATGGAAGTACAATCATCGCTGAAATCTACAATTCCATCACCATCATCATCCGAGTCTTCACCTTCGTCATTACAACCATCACCATCATGGTCGTTTGCTGTCCCGCTGGTCCAATTGAGTTGACCCGTCATACATGAATCATCTAAGTCTAACACGCCATCATTATCGCGATCTGTCTCCTCTTCACCTTCATCTCTGCAACCATCGCCATCATAATCAGTTGAAGGAGAAGATATCCAATACCTGTCATGTGGAGCAAAGGCACAATCATCTACGGAATCATTCACCCCGTCGCCATCATCGTCATCATCCTCGATAAGGTCATGACAGCCATCTCGATCGTAGTCGTTGGCGTCATTTGCTGTCCAATTCTTATGAGTCAATAATGTTGAACAAGAGTCGTCGACATCAAGAACGCCATCAGAGTCATCGTCATCATCTTCATCTGAATCACGGCACCCATCAGCATCAGAGTCAATTGTCCAATTAAATGAGTCCCAATTCACTGCGGGGCCATTGGTACAATCGTCCTGAATGTCATCCCGACCATCCCCATCCATGTCTGAATCACATACATTACCGAGTACATCTTGATCGATGTTCTCTTGATTCGGATTGTAATCTAGAGGGCAGTTGTCATTATTATCCATGATTGAATCCATATCGGAATCAACATTCAATGACCAGACAAATCCACTACTAAAAGAGATGGAATCGGATGAGTGATTTGTAGTACCGATGTGTGCATTACATCCACCAACGTCAAGATTCGCGCAGTATCTTCCCACTGTGATAAGTTCACCCACTCCCGTAAACAGAACTCCATCTGCTGAATCCAAAAAAATGCCACCGCCTGTCTCGGCCCACAACCATTGACCCGTAGGAGAAACGCCTGCATAGAAAGGAGCCAAAGGAGGAATATAAGAGAAATTGAAATTACCAAATGTCGCATTGGTATAATGGGGGCTTTCCATATCGAACCAACCTACTACAGCCACTCCACCCAATGGATTGATTGCTAAGTCATTCAGGTGTTGAGTATGCCCGCTGCTATTGGTTGCCCACATCCATGTCCCTGACATGCTGAGCTTTGCAACAAAGGCATTCTGAACAGTCCCGTTAGACCAGAAAAATACTCCATCCAAATCTATCTTACCAGTTACGTCTCCACCAATGTAAATTCCACTAGAATCAATCTCAATATCATAAGGAATTATACCACCGTAAACCGCCTTCGCTTCATTGGCCCATTGCCATACACCCTGAGTATCTATCTCTGCAACGAAGACGCAATAATAACCAGAATTAGCTAATGTAGTCAAGCCAAAATTGATGTTACCCGAATAGTAGCCGGTAACAAACAATTGGCCATTTGAATCCATTGCTATGGCAGTGGCATTGTCGTCTTGCGCACCGCCAATAATCTCGACCCATTCGTATGTCCCGTTGGTCTTGTTTACTTTAGAGATAAAACCATCTTGCCCATTTTGAATATTGTAACTCGTATTATCAAAGTACACATGGTCTGAGAATGAACCTACAACATATGCATCGTCATTAGAATCAAGTACAATACCATGTACTGTATCATAATCTGATATGCCGTGCATTGAATTGCCCCAATACCAAGTTCCCGAAGATGACATAGTAGCAACAAAGCCGTCTATACTCCCCCCATCTGAGATTTCAAAATCATTACCCCACTCAATTTCACCCCAATATACACCAGTGACCCAAATGGTGCCATTTGAGGCTACAGCAACAGAGCCAAACTGCGAGCCCCCGGCATGCCCTGGAGGGAGGCTTGTCACGGTTATCCAACTCCATGTGCCGGCCTTTGACAATGAACCGATGAACGCTCTTGGACCAGATTGGTAGGGAGGTAGAATTGAACCGAACGCAACTGAACCTCGGAGGGTCCCTCCAACGATAATATTGGTATTTGTGTGATCCATTACCAAGGATTCTATCAGAACTCCATTGATGTTATTGGCATTATTTATTGAACCGGGAGCAGGGGTGGCAGTCTTGACCCAATTTGTAGAACTGCTGCGCCCCACAGCAAGTTGTAATGCAACCTCTTGGGCAGAAGTCAAAATGACCTCTCCGGCCCCATTTTGTTCCTCATCATCGATAGAAGGGACTATCGGTGATTCTGGTTGAAAGGAGATGGTGGAGAGAAGCAGCAAAACAGACAAAAAAAGTACCAACTTCAGTCGCACCGTGCTTTCAGACATAGCCGCCACTAGGGGCGGCCTTTCTTCAAGTTCGCGATATACTGACCATCAGACAAAGGGGGGCCGCACAACAATTGCAGCCACTTGTTTTCGAGGATTAGGAGCAATAAATACATCGTCGCCTTCAGATACATCAGCTATGTAACCGATTCCAATTCCCACCTTCCCCAGTGAAGGGGATGGGCCGCCTGAGGTGATCACACCAATCTGCTCCCCATCCATGTTGAGAACTAGTGAGCCAGTGCGCGGAAAGGGACCTTTCCCTAGATACTTGATACCCCACCAGCGCTCGACACCGTTCTCGGAACTATTCAGAACTCTTTGTTTGCCCATGAAATCGTGCTCTAGATGCAAACCGAATGGAATGTTGGTTTCCCAAGAATCGCGAGCAAGCAGGGCGGGATCAACTGCTGAGTCTTCAGCATCAAGATTGGGCCATAAGAAATCTTGGCCGGATAAGAGAAAACCTTTCTCCATGCGAAGAGTGTCACGCGCCCCTAGGCCGACCGGACAAATACCGTACTTTTCACCACCTGAGAGAAGTGACTCCCAGAGTTTTTCTGCCTGACTATTAGGAATAAATATCTCAACGCCGCGCTCCCCGGTGTACCCGGTTCCCTGAATCCATCCTGTGATGCCATGTTCATTGCTTGAAATCGCTTGACCGCGGAAATGCTTTACTACATTATCAGAACCAAGAACTGCCTCAAGAATAGAGGCTGATTTGGGGCCTTGGAGAGCTAATATTGAGGTCTCTTCTGACAAGTCTTCAAAGATAATTGAGCTACCCTCAGGTATATGTGAATTGAACCAATCAGCCATTATAGAAACCATGCTCGCATTTGGTACACCTAGTATGGCTATTTCAGAGGAATTATCCCATTCCCTACATCCGGTATCGATGATGGTTTGGTGATCAGTAACTGCGAATATCATATCATCGATTATGAAGCCATTACTATCAAGAAAATGAGTGTAGGCACAACGACCCGCCTCAAGATGCTCTATGCGCTGGGTTGCAAGGGTCTGCAACCACTCTCTAACGCCATCACCAGAAAAGCGAAAGAAGCCCATGTGTGAGACGTCAAAGAGGCCCGCATTCTCTCTTGTGTTTAGGTGTTCTTCCATCATTGAAGAATACCAAATGGGCAACTCAAAACCGTGGAAATCAACGATATTACCTCCCCATCTCTCGTGCGCTTCATACAACGCGGTTCTGACAAGAAGGGTCGTCATCATGTGGGCGGAAACAATCTCGGCTTTCAATAATAGTGCCCAAACATCAGTAATATTCACAGAGCAATCATCAAAGAGCGCCCCCAGCGGGGGCGGTATATGTCAGAACAACCCGTCAATGAGCCAATTCTGGGGTTCGCACCAGGAAGTGAAGAGAGAAGTGCGCTCCAAGTTGAGTTGGACCGGCAGATGGGGGAAGTAATTGAAATACCCTGCATCATCAATGGCGAGAAGGTGTTCACCGGCAACACCACCACTCAGGTCATCCCCCACAACCATGGCCATATATTGGCAAATGTCCATCTAGCTGGAAAAGAAGAAATTGCAGCTGCATGCGATGCGGCTGTAGCAGCGCAGGATACGTGGATTGCTATGGGCTTGGATGAGCGGTGTGCAATCTTTGAGAGGTGCGCCGATATGTTGACTGGAGAATGGCGCATGCGAGTCAATGCTGCGACCATGTTGAACCAGTCGAAAACCTGCTTCCAAGCAGAGATTGATTCGGCGTGCGAACTGATTGACTTTTGGAACTTCAACTGCCATTATGCGAGAGGATTCCACGACCTTTACCAGCCGCTCGTTTCACCCCAAGGTGTTGATAACTCAACAGAAATCAGACCTCTAGAAGGATTTATCTTGGCAATCACTCCATTCAATTTCTCAAGTATCTCTGCTAATCTAGCAAGCGCTCCGACTATATTGGGAAATACTGCTGTTTGGAAACCATCCCGAAACTCATACCACTCAAACTATGTATTGATGGAACTGATGATGGAAGCAGGATTGCCGGCCGGGGTCATCAACTTCGTCCCCTCCTCCGGCCCAGACATTTCAGATGTATGTCTATCAAATCCTGACTTTGCCGGAGTGCACTTCACCGGCTCAACTGCAACTTTCCAGACTCTTTGGCAGCGCATTGGAGAGAATTTACCAAATCTCAAATCATACCCAAGAATTGTTGGTGAAACAGGCGGAAAAGACTTCGTAGTCGCCCACCCTGATTGCGATGAACAAGGCCTTTTGGTAGCACTACTACGCGGCTCTTTCGAGTATCAAGGACAGAAGTGTTCAGCGGCAAGCCGTGCTTATGTCCCTCGCTCAGTTTGGGGTCGAATCTCCCAACCATTGATTGATGAAGTAAAGAAAATCACCATGGGTGATGCTTGTGACTTCACTAATTTCATGACTGCTGTGATTGATCAGAGGTCGTTCGACAAAATTACGGGATACATCGAGCGAGCCAAAACTAATCCTAACTCTGAAATTGTAGTTGGTGGCGGCTGTGATGATAGTCTGGGGTGGTTCATAGAGCCAACCATCATTGTCACAAGTGACCCTAAGTCCGAGAGCATGGTCGAGGAGATTTTCGGGCCTGTCCTGACCGTTTACCTATACGATGATGAAGACTTCGAGGATGTTCTAACACTCTGTGATGAGTCGAGTCCATACGCACTCACTGGCTCTATCTTTGCCAACAATGACGCAGATATTCAGACTGCATTCAAAGCACTGAGATTTACTGCTGGTAATTTCTATATTAACGACAAACCAACCGGTGCAGTCGTGGCTCAGCAGCCATTCGGAGGAGCACGTGCATCTGGAACCAACGACAAGGCTGGCGGCCCCCTCAACCTCCTCAGATGGATTAGCCCGCGCTCTGTGAAGCACACATTGGAGATCCCACAAGACTGGACTTACCCGTTCATGCAGAATGAATAAAATTGATTAGGGTAATGTTCATTAATTTAGCCATCCACCAATTGATTACTGGGGAGCACTCGTGCTGAGAGGTCACATTCTGGTGACGACCCACTGACCTGAACTGGGTAATGCCAGCGGAGGAAGGATCATGGAAACATATATCGCTTATTTATTGATAATTGGAACTTTGAGTTTTTTTGGATATATTGGCTACACTGCCACTAATCAAGAAATGGATTCTGATACCTATCTCTCTGCACGCGGAACTCAAAATTGGATACGAATCGGGCTTAGTCTGTTTGCCTCAGGTATGGGATTATGGTTACTTTTTGGGCCATCTGAAGTTGGATACTATGGTGGATTTTGGGAGGTTCTTGGTTATGCGATTTCAGCATCAACGCCTTTCCTACTGCTCGCCTATGTCGGCCCGAAGATTCGATCAAGATTACCGGAAGGTGTGACACTTGCGGATTATGTGCGCATGCGTTTTGGTAGGCATATGCAAATCTATGTGGGGATTATCTCGATTCTCTACATGTTTACTTTCTTATTTGCTGAATTCACCGCTATTGGAAAAGCAATGATTCGACTTACTGATATGGAACCATTGTACCCGATTCTTCTAGTTGCACTAGTTACTGCGGCATACACTAGTTATGGTGGCTTACCTGCATCTTTGCGAACAGACCGCTGGCAAGGTTGGCTTGCTCTATGGTTACTAGTTGCATTGATACTGATTGTCTTCGGTGCTGATATCAGCACTATGATTGACCAAGCCAAGGCTCACACACCAGAGGATTTGCAATGGGATTGGGCACATGGTAGCATCACGGACCTTAACAGAACCTCATTTGAAGCGGGGGTTGCACTTATTCTTGCAATCACTGCAGCTGAGATGTTCTCACAAGGAAACTGGCAACGCACTCATGCCGCCGAAAACGATGAGGCTCTCAAGAAAGGTGCATGGTTTGCAGCAGCACTTGTTTTCCCCTTGATGTTCATCATGGGTTTTCTTGGAACCGTTGTCGCAGGGCAGGGTTCAGTAGAGGATCCTTCTGCTGCATTCTTCTATCTGATTGAAGATGTACACGTTTTGATTCTCTCCCTATTCGTCGTCCTTGGAATTGCTCTAGTTTGCTCAAGTGTAGACACATTGCAAAATGCGATTGTTGCCTCTATAAGTCGTGACTTGGCTGATGGAAAAATGAATTTGAGAAATGCTAGAATTGCGACATTGGCAATGATTCCATTAGCCGTCTATCTATCTCTATGGGGTGTAGAAAATGGTTACAGCATTTTTGCTATTTTCCTGTTTGCTGATTTGCTAGCAGCGGCAACCATCCTCCCTATACTACTTTCTCTTTGGGATAGAGTTGATTCGCGTGCGGCATTAACGGGTGCGATTTGTGGGATTTTATCTGTTATCGCTTATGGCATATATGAGCCCGCAACCAGTTATGAGGGGATTCAGCAGTATGTCATGTACATCATCTATCCAACAATGGATCCAATATCTGGTG
>Ga0187827_10000900_pt1:0-37500 | contig 45057 bp, 54 predicted proteins | sample ETNtaG_39_FD_167969 | JGI IMG/M metagenome (GOLD analysis project Ga0187827, IMG submission 167969) | Marine microbial and viral communities from oxygen minimum zone, Eastern Pacific Ocean - ETNP2014_SV_150_PacBio MetaG (Illumina Assembly) | ecosystem: Environmental > Aquatic > Marine >...
ACGTGACCATGAATGTCGAGCTGATTTCGCCGATCGCCATGGACCAGGGCCTGCGCTTTGCCATCCGCGAAGGCGGACGCACCGTCGGCGCCGGTGTCGTCGCCGACGTCTCAGAATAAGTACGGGCGCGGCGTAGGACGGGCAAGTCAGGCAAAAGAGTAGCGGTATGGACAATCAAAATATTCGCATTCGCCTGAAGGCGTTTGATCATCGTGTGCTCGACCAATCGACGCTTGAGATTGTTAATACCGCCAAGCGAACCGGTGCGAATGTGCGTGGGCCGATCCCACTCCCGACGCATATCGAGCGCTTCACGGTACTGCGTTCGCCGCATATCGATAAGAAGTCACGTGAGCAGTTCGAAATCCGCACGCATAAGCGGCTACTCGATATTGTCGACCCGACGCCGCAGACCGTGGACGCGCTGATGAAGCTCGACCTCGCTGCGGGCGTCGACGTCGAGATCAAGCTCTAGGCGTAGGCGGGGGAGAAGACCATGCGCACTGGACTTCTGGCACGAAAGATGGGCATGACCCGCATATATCTGGAGGATGGGCGCCATCTTCCGGTGACCGTGCTGGCGGTCGAGGACTGCCAGGTGGTGGCGCAAAAGACGCCAGAGCGCGACGGCTATCGTGCTGTGCAGCTTGGCGCTGTCCAGGCCAAGGCGAAAAATATCTCGAAGGCGATGCGCGGGCATTTTGCCAAGGCTCAGGTCGAGCCGAAGAAGCGGCTAGCAGAGTTCCGTGTTAGCGAGGATTGCATGATCGACGTCGGCAGCACTCTGTTGCCGTCACATTTCATTGAGGGCCAGTTCGTTGATGTTATAGGCACCTCGATCGGCAAGGGCTTCGCCGGCGCCATGAAGCGGCACAATTTCGCAGGCCTGCGCGCGAGCCATGGCGTCTCTGTATCGCACCGCTCATTGGGGTCGACCGGCCAGTGCCAGGATCCTGGCCGGGTCTTTAAGGGCAAAAAAATGGCCGGCCAGATGGGCGTAGCGCGGGTGACAGAGCAGAACCTTTATGTGGTTGGCAGCGATGACGACCGTGGCCTGATTATGGTCATGGGTGGCGTGCCTGGCCCCAAAGGAGGCTTTGTGCGGGTAGTCGACGCTAAGAAGAAGGGACTACCAGAGGGTGCGCCGCTACCCGCCGCTTTGTGGGCTGTGGCGGTGGAAGAGGCAACACCGGAGCCGGCCGAGGCGGAGAGCGAGATCCTCCCCGAGGCCGAGGCGCTCGAGACCAAAGACGAGAAGAAGGACTAAGCGCCGTGCAGTGCGACATCATTTCACTCGACAACGAGCGCGCCGGCGAGATCCAGCTCGCTGATGGAATTTTTGGCATCGTAGTGCGGCCCGATATTATGCAGCGTGTGGTGCTTTGGCAGCTTGCCGGACGTCGCGCTGGCACACACAAGACTAAGACCCGGGGCGAGATCACCGCGACCGGCGCCAAGGCGTACCGCCAGAAGGGTACCGGCGGCGCCCGCCACGGTTCGCGCAAGTCCGGTATCTTTGTTGGCGGCGGCCGCGCCTTTGGCCCGCTGCTGCGCGACCATGGCTACACCCTGCCAAAGAAGGTGCGGCGGCTGGGTCTGAAATCCGCCCTGTCCTCCAAGCAGGCCGAGGGCAAGCTGGTGGTGATCGACGCTGCCGCGCTTGACGAGCCCAAGACGGCGGCCCTGGTCAAGCGCCTCGCTTCACTCGATTGGGGCCGTGCTCTGATCATCGACGGTGGCGAGGTTGACGACAACTTCCTGCGCGCCGCGGCAAACATTCCCGGTCTCGACGTGCTGCCTAGTCAGGGGGCCAACGTTTACGACATTCTGCGCGCTGATACCCTGGTGCTGACCAAGGCCGGGGTTGAAGCGCTGGAGACACGCCTGTCATGACCCCCGAACGCGCCTGCGACATCATTCTCAGTCCAGTGATCACCGAGAAGGCAACGGAGCTCAGCGAGCATAACCAGTTCGCCTTCCGTGTCGCCAAGGACGCTACCAAGCCGCAGATCCGCGCCGCCGTGGAGACCCTGTTCGGCGTCAAGGTCACGGGCATAAACACTATTACCGTCAAGGGCAAGGTTAAGCGCTTCCGCGGCCGACCCGGTCGACGGCCCGATATCAAGAAGGCTGTGGTAAGGCTGGCCGAAGGGCAGAGCTTGGACTACACGGCTGGCGTTTAGAGCGAGGCACGTTGTTATGGCTTTGAAAACCTTTCGCCCGACGACCCCATCGCAGCGGCAACTCGTGCTGGTGGACCGTTCCCACCTGCACAAAGGTAGGCCGGCCAAGGCGCTGACCAAGGGCTTGACCAAGAAGGGCGGGCGCAACAACCAGGGCCGCCAGACCGTGCGCCACCGCGGTGGTGGCCACAAGCGGCTCTACCGCACCATCGATTTTAAGCGTCGCAAGTTCGACGTGCCGGCGACCGTGGAGCGTCTGGAGTACGATCCCAACCGCAGTGCTTTTATCGCCCTGTTGCGCTATGAGGATGGTGAGATCGCTTATATCCTGGCGCCGCAGCGGATGGATCCTGGCGATGTCGTGGTGGCGGCGGACCGTACTGATATCAAGCCCGGTAATGCCATGCCAATGCGCAACATGCCGGTCGGTACGATCATCCACAATATCGAGATGAAGTCCGGCAAAGGCGGCCAGCTCGCGCGTGCCGCCGGCAATTACGCTCAGCTCATCGGCAAGGACGCGGGCTACGCTCTGCTGCGGTTGTCGTCCGGTGAGCAGCGCATGGTGCGCGGCGAGTGCATGGCCACAGTTGGTGCCGTGTCCAATCCGGACAATCAGAACATCAATATGGGTAAGGCCGGGCGCAAGCGCTGGCTGGGGCGGCGACCGACGGTGCGCGGCGTTGTCATGAACCCGGTCGATCATCCCCACGGTGGTGGCGAGGGCCGTACCTCGGGCGGCCGTCATCCGGTGACCCCGTGGGGCGTGCCGACCAAGGGCAAGCGCACGCGCAACAACAAGCGGTCCGACAAGCTGATCCTACGTAGTCGGCACCGTGCCAAGAAGAGGCGTTAGGCAGACACAATGGCACGCTCGGTATGGAAGGGGCCGTTTGTCGACGGCTACCTGCTGAAAAAGGCAGAAGATGCCCATGGCGATGGACGCAAGGGCGCGATCAGAACTTGGTCGCGGCGCTCGACGATCGTTCCCCAGTTCGTCGGCCTGACCTTTGACGTCCACAACGGCCACAAGTTCATCCCGGTGCTGGTTAGCGAGAACATGGTTGGGCACAAGCTCGGCGAGTTTTCTCCGACGCGCACCTATTACGGCCACGCCGGCGACAAGAAGGCGCGGAGAACGTAAGCTATGGGCAAGAAAAGCGTACCCCGCCGCCTAGCGGAAAACGAAGCGATGGCGATGGCGCGCATGCTGCGTACCAGCCCGCAAAAACTGAACCTAGTGGCTCAGAGCATTCGTGGAGAATCCGCCGAAAGCGCACTTGCCACCCTGGCCTTTTCGCGTCGCCGCATTGCCGACGACGTGCGCAAGGTATTGCAGTCGGCGATCGCTAATGCCGAGAACAATCACGATCTTGATGTAGACCGGCTCTATGTGGCCGAGGCCTATGTCGGGAAGTCGATGACCATGCGCCGCTGGCGTCCGCGTGCGCGCGGACGCATGGGCAGGATTGTCAAGCCCTTCAGCCGCCTGACGGTGGTTGTCCGCGAGCACGAAGAGGACTGATCATGGGTCAGAAAGTCAATCCAATCGGCCTTCGGTTGGGTATTAACCGGACCTGGGATTCGCGCTGGTACGCGGACGAGAGCTACGGTGAGCTATTGCACGAAGATCTGCGCATCCGCGAGTACCTGACCAAGCGGCTGAGCCAGGCCGGTGTGGCGCGCGTGGTCATTGAACGCCCGGCCAAGAAGGCGCGTGTGACCATCCACACGGCGCGGCCCGGCGTCGTCATCGGCAAGAAGGGTGCGGACATCGAGAAACTTCGCCAGGACGTCTCCAAGCTGACTGATAGCGAGGTTCACATCAACATCGTCGAGATCCGCAAACCCGAGATCGACGCCTGTTTGGTAGCCGACAATATTGCCCAGCAACTTGAGCGACGCGTGGCTTTTCGACGCGCTATGAAGCGGGCGGTGCAGTCAGCGATGCGCCTTGGCGCGCTCGGTATCCGCATCAATTGCGGCGGCCGTCTCGGCGGTGCCGAGATAGCGCGCACAGAGTGGTATCGCGAGGGCCGTGTACCCCTGCATACTTTGCGCGCGGACGTCGATTACGGCACCGCCACGGCGCTCACAGCCTATGGCACGTGCGGTGTCAAGGTCTGGGTGTTCAAGGGCGACATCATGGAGAACGACCCCATGGCCGAGGATCGCCGCCGCGCCGAGGCCCAAGGCGCACAGGCTTGAGGTTGAGGAAGACGAACAAGGACGAGTGTGATGCTGAGCCCCAAGAGAACTAAATACCGCAAGGCCCAAAAAGGGCGTCTGCACGGCCTCGCCAAAGGCGGGACGTCGCTGAATTTCGGCGTTTACGGTCTTAAGGCGGTAGAGCCGGCGCGTGTGACTGCGCGCCAAATCGAGGCCGCGCGCCGCGCCATTACCCGCCATATCAAGCGTGCTGGACGCATGTGGGTCCGTATCTTTCCCGATGTGCCGGTCAGCAAGAAGCCTACCGAGGTTCGGATGGGTAAGGGCAAGGGTACGCCCGAGTTCTGGATGGCGCGTGTGAAGCCAGGCCGCATCATGTTTGAGCTGGACGGCGTGCCGCCAGAGCTCGCTCGCATGGCCTTCGAACTGGGGGCGGCGAAGCTTCCAATGCGCACACGTTTCGTGAGTCGCGTCGGCGCTGAGGACAAACAATGAGTGTAATGGAAATGCGTGCCAAGTCGGAAGACGAGCTGTCCGGTCAGCTTGTTGAGCTGAAAAAGGAGCAGTTCAACCTGCGCTTCCAGCGGGCCACTGGCCAGCTCGAGAACACGGCGCGGGTGCGTCAGGTGCGTCGTGATATCGCGCGCATCCGTAGCATTCTCGGCGAGCGCGAGCGCGCTGCCGCAAGCGAGGCTTAGCAAAGATGGCAAAACGTACGCTTCAGGGCACAGTGGTCAGCGATTCCGGCGATAAGACGCTGGTGGTCCGCGTCGAGCGCCGCTTCAAGCATCCAATGTACAAGAAGTTCGTGCGGCGATCGAAGACCTTGGCGGTGCACGATCCCGAGAACCAGCACAAGGCTGGTGATCAGGTGCGCATTCGCGAATGTCGGCCGATCTCCAAGCGCAAGACCTGGGAGGTTGTGGCTGAGGGCACCTGAGCCCGCTGCCTGACCTTCCGACGTACGAATCGGATCAAGAGAAAGAGTCGCCATGATTCAGATGCAAACCAACCTGGACGTCGCCGACAACTCTGGCGCCCGCCGGGTGCAGTGCATCAAGGTGCTGGGTGGAACGGGCCGCAGGACTGCTTCGGTCGGCGATGTCATCGTCGTCTCGGTCAAGGAGGCGATCCCCCGTGGCCGGGTTAAGAAGGGCGATATCCACCGTGCGGTCATCGTTCGCACGGCAAAGGAGATTCGTCGCCCTGACGGCAGCGCTATTCGTTTTGACAACAATGCCGCGGTGCTGATCAGCCATGAGGGTGAGCCCATCGGCACACGTATTTTTGGGCCGGTGACGCGCGAGCTTAGGAGCAAGCAGTTTATGCGCATCGTCTCGCTCGCTCCGGAGGTCCTCTGATGGCGGCCAAGTTCAAAATCAAGAAGGGTGACACCGTGGTCGTTCTTGCTGGACGCGAGAAGGGCAAGAGTGGCGAGGTGATTGCGGTGCATCGCAAGGACCGTCGGGTTCTGGTGCGCGGTGTCAACATCATCAAGCGGCACACCCGGCCGAGCCAGATATCGCCGGGCGGAATCATGGAGAAGGAAGCGACGTTGCACATCTCCAATCTGGCCATCGCCGATCCGAAGGACGGTAAGCCGACACGAATTGGCTACCGCACCATCGAGGATGGCCGCAAGGTCCGTTTCGCCAAGCGTTCTGGCGAAATTGTGGATCGCTGAGGAGGCGGTCATGACCCGATTGCAAGAGCACTACCAGACCACCGTGCGACCGGCCTTGCAGGAAGAGTTCGGCTACACCAATCCGATGGAGATCCCGCGCCTCAGCAAAATCGTTATCAACATGGGCGTTGGCGAAGCGGCGCGCGATAGCAAGCTGATCAAGGGTGCGGAGACAGATTTGATGGCGATAGCCGGCCAGAAACCCATTCTTACCAAGGCCAAGAAGTCGATTGCGAACTTCAAGCTGCGCGAAGGCATGATCGTGGGCTGTAAAGCGACACTACGCCGTGACCGCATGTTCGAGTTTCTTGATCGCCTGGTTACCGTGGCGCTGCCTCGTGTGCGCGATTTTCGTGGTGTATCCGCCAACAGCTTCGATGGCCGCGGAAACTACGCTCTGGGCTTGAAGGAGCAGATCGTGTTTCCAGAGATCGACTACGACACGGTCGATGAGGTGCGCGGGCTGGATATCATCATCGTTACTACCGCCGAGACCGACGCCGAAGCGCGGGCTCTGCTGAAGGGTTTCGATATGCCCTTTGCCGCTCAAGCTCAATGGCTGGGCTAAATCGTCTCGGAGAGGATTGGAGGTTGTTCGAATAATGGCCAAACGAAGCGCTATCGAACGAAACAAGAAAGTGCGCAAGACGGTTTCCAAGTATGCCGCCAAGCGCGGGGCCTTGAAAGCCAAGGCGCGGGATAAGTCCGCGCCCATGGAAGAACAGTTTGCCGCTCGTCTGGCGTTGGCTTCGCTGCCGCGCGACGGGTCGGCAACGAGAATTCGTAATCGCTGCGAGTTTTCCGGGCGGCCGCGGGGCTATTACCGCAAGCTCAAGCTCTCTCGTATCGCCTTGCGCCAGCTGGCGTCGGGTGGTGAAGTTCCCGGAATGGTCAAGGCGAGTTGGTGAGGAGGACGCGACGATGACCATGAGCGATCCCCTCGGCGATATGCTCACACGCATCCGCAATGGCCAGATGGTGGGTAAACGCAGTGTGCGTTGCCCGGAATCACGGCTGCGGACGAACGTGCTCGAAGTGCTGGAAAAGGAAGGTTATATCCGAGGCTATCGTCGCCTCGACGATGTTGCTGCCAAGCCGCATATCGAGATCGATCTCAAGTATCATGAAGGCACGCCGGTTATTCAGGAGATTAGCCGCGTGTCCAAGCCGGGCCGGCGGGTCTATTCGGCGGTCAAGGATTTGCCGCGGTTCTATAACGGGCTCGGCATATCGATCCTGTCGACGCCGCGCGGCGTGATGTCCGACAACGAGGCCCGCGACGCTAATGTTGGTGGCGAAGTGCTATGCGAAGTATTTTAGGAGCGTGCCGTGTCTCGTATTGGTAAACATCCGGTTGCCATTCCCGATGGCGTCGAAGTAGCGGTAGCCGGGCAGATGGTGACCGTCAAAGGCAAGCTGGGCGAGCTTTCTCGAACGCTTGCCGACGAGGTTGAAGTTGCCCACGAGGATGCCGGCATCCGCGTCTCTCCGCGTGGGAACGGCCGGCGTTCGCGAGCTATGTGGGGCCTGTCCCGATCGTTGGTCAACAACATGGTTACTGGTGTGTCTGAAGGATTTTCGCGTTCACTGGCCATCACGGGCGTTGGTTATCGCGCGGCCGCCGACGGAGATTTTCTTAGCCTACAGCTCGGCTATAGCCATGAGATCAAGCTGGCCATCCCGGGCGATCTCAAGATCATCTGTGAACAGCCGACCGAGATCACGGTGAATGGCATCGACAAGCAGCGGGTTGGTGAGATGGCCGCGGAGATTAGGCGGCTGCGCAAGCCCGAGCCTTTTAACGGCAAGGGCGTGCGCTATTCGGACGAATATGTTCGCCGCAAAGAAGGTAAGAAGAAGTAAGGGCGCGAGCGATGAATAAATCAAGGGTACTGATGGACCGGCGGCGGCGGCGCAACCGCTATCAGGTCCGTAAGGCAGCGGACGGGCGGCCGCGGCTGTCGGTGTTCCGTTCGGGCAAGAATATCTATGTCCAGGTGATTGAGGATGGAGAGGGCCGCACGGTGGCTGCCGCGTCGACGCTGGACAAGGACTTGCGCGGCACGGTCAAGGGCGGTGACAATATTGCGGCAGCGAAAGCGGTCGGTGCGCTGATCGCGGAGCGCGCTAAGGCAGCAGGTATCTCTCAGGTGGTTTTCGATCGGGGCGGATATATCTATCACGGGCGCGTGCGTGCGCTGGCGGAGGCCGCACGCGAGGGCGGTCTCGAGTTTTAGGCAAGGCGGTAGCTAAGCATGGCGAGAAACGAGAATCGGCGCGGCAGACGCCGCTACAATCGCAAGGAAGAGGCCGAATCCGACCTTTCCGACAAGCTGGTTAGCATCAATCGTGTCGCCAAGGTGGTCAAGGGCGGCCGTCGCTTCGGCTTCGCGGCCCTGGTGGTGGTCGGTGATGGGCGCGGTCGGGTTGGCTTCGGCAGCGGCAAGGCCCGCGAAGTGCCGGAGGCTATTCGCAAGGCGACCGAGCAGGCCAAGCGCAAACTTATCCGCGTGCCGCTGCGCGAGGGCCGCACACTGCATCACGATACCACGGGCCACTACGGTGCCGGGCGCGTGGTGTTGCGTGCAGCACCTCCTGGTACTGGCATTATCGCAGGCGGGCCGATGCGTGCCGTTTTCGAGACTCTTGGCGTACAGGATGTTGTGACCAAGTCGATCGGCACCTCTAACCCGCACAACATGATCCGGGCCACCTTTGAGGCTTTAGGGCGCATGCGCTCGCCGCGCATGATCGCCAACAAGCGCGGTAAGAAGGTGAGCGATCTGGTTGGCCGCCGCGACGACGTTGAGCCGGCGGCGGCGATGGAGTAGGGGGCAAAGATGGCAGCAAAGAAGAAGGCCGCCGCAGGGCGCCTGAGAGTAACCCAAGTTGGCAGCCCCATTGGACGTCGGCGCGACCAACGCCAGACCCTTGTCGGGCTGGGACTGAACAAGATGCATCGTACCCGCGAGCTTGAGGATACGCCGGCTGTGCGCGGCATGATCACCAAGGTCCAGCACTTTGTGCGGGTCGAGGATGCTGGTTGAGCGTCGGAGGAAAGACGATGAAGCTTAACGAAATCCGGGACCATGATGGCTCGCGACGTGAGCGGACCCGCGTCGGGCGCGGTATCGGCTCGGGTAAGGGTAATACTGGCGGCCGTGGCATGAAAGGCCAGAAGTCACGCAGTGGCGTTGCCATCAAGGGCTTTGAGGGCGGTCAGATGCCGCTCGACAGACGCCTGCCAAAGCGCGGTTTTAACAACATTTTTGCCAAGCGCTATGTGGTGGTAAATCTCGGCCGCTTGCAGCAGGCTGTGGATGCCGGCAAGCTTGAGGCCGAGGTGCCGGTGACGGCAGAGGCCTTGAAGTTGGCGGGGGTCGTCACCCATATCCGGGATGGAATTCGCTTGCTCGGCAATGGCACGCTCGAGGCCAAGCTTGCGATCACGGTTGCCGGTGCCTCGAAAGCCGCGGCGGCTGCGGTCGAGAAGGCGGGCGGAACGATTACCATCCTTGGCGCCGATAAGGCTGCTGAGGGTGGCGCCTGACCAAGACCGCGCGAAACCGCGTAGAGCCTGAGGGATAGACCATGGCATCGGCGGCCGAGCAGCTTGCTGCCCAGTTCAATTTTGGCGCTCTTGCCAAAGCGACCGAACTTAAGAAACGCCTCTGGTTCACGGTGGGGGCGCTGATAGTCTATCGGCTCGGCACCTACATTCCGATTCCGGGCGTCGACCCGGTCATCCTCGATGACATCTTCAGTCAACAGGCCGGCGGTATCCTTGGCATGTTCAACATGTTCGCGGGCGGTGCTTTGGGGCGGATGACTATCTTCGCCCTCAACATCATGCCGTATATCTCGGCCTCGATTATGATCCAGCTGCTGACCACGGTCTCGCCGACCTTGGAACAATGGAAGAAAGAGGGCGAGTCGGGACGGCGCAAGATCACTCAGTTTACGCGCTACGGCACCGTCGTTCTGGCGGCACTCCAGGCCATGGGCATCGCGGTTGGGCTCGAGGGCATGACCTCGAACCAAGGCAGCGCGGTAATCGATCCCGGACTCGGCTTTCGCTTTACCACCGTTGTCACGCTTACTTGTGGCACTATCTTTCTGATGTGGCTCGGCGAGCAGATCACGGCGCGCGGCGTCGGTAACGGTATCTCGCTAATCATCATGGCGGGCATCGTGGCGGAGCTGCCTCGCGCGCTCGTTAGCACCTTGGAGCTCGGGCGCACCGGTGCTCTGCCGGTTGTGTTTATTGTCTTCCTGATGGTCATGGCGGTTGCCGTGATCGCCTTCATCGTTTTCATTGAGCGGGCCCAGCGACGCCTCGTGGTGCAATATCCCAAACGTCAGGTGGGCAACCGCATGTTCGGTGGCGAAAGCTCACATCTGCCGCTGAAGCTGAACACTGCCGGCGTCATCCCGCCGATCTTCGCAAGCTCTCTGCTACTGCTGCCGATCACGGCGCTGAGCTTTTCTGCGGGCACGGGCCCGGAGTGGCTGACGGCGGTTACCAGCTACGTTGGGCGTGGCCAGCCGCTCTATCTGCTGCTCTATATTTCGCTGATCGTCTTCTTCGCCTTCTTCTATACTGCCGTGGTTTTCAACCCGGCGGATACGGCGGAGAATCTGCGCAAGAACGGCGGCTTTCTGCTGGGCATTCGTCCGGGCGCAAACACAACGGAATATATCGACTATGTGCTGACGCGCCTGACCACGGTCGGCGCCATCTATCTTTCTGCGGTTTGTATCCTTCCGGAAATCTTGATCTCGCAATATGCGGTACCTTTCTACTTTGGCGGAACCAGCTTGCTTATTGTGGTCAACGTGACCATGGACTTCGTCGCCCAGGTGCAGTCGCACCTACTGGCGCACCAATATGAGGGTCTGCTCCAGAAGAGCCGGCTACGGGGGCGTAGGCGATGAGGCTGATCTTGTTCGGCCCACCCGGCTGCGGCAAAGGTACCCAGGCTGAGCGCCTACGCGACTCACAGGGCTTGGTGCATCTCTCCACTGGCGACATGCTGCGCGCAGCGGTGGCCGCGGAGACCGAGGTGGGCAAGCGCGCTAAGGCGATCATGGAAGCCGGCGAGTTGGTGCCCGATGAGGTGGTGATCGGCATCATCGCTGACCGTCTCGGTGAGCCAGACATGGCTAGCGGCTTTATCCTTGACGGCTTTCCGCGCACCGTGGCTCAGGCTGAGGCGCTGGACGAGTTGCTCGCTAGGCGCGACATAAAAATTGACCGGGTGATAGCCTTCGGCGTTGACGACGACGCGCTGGTGGCGCGTATCGGCGGACGGTTTTCCTGTGCCGAGTGCGGTGCCGGCTACAATGACAGCGCCAAGCCCACCAAAGTTGAGGGTATCTGTGATTCCTGCGACGGTAGCAGCTTTCAGCGCCGCAAAGACGACAATGTTAAGACGGTGCGCGAAAGACTTGAAACCTATCATGCCGAGACGGCGCTACTGCTGCCCTATTACGACAAGCAGGGCCTGCTCACGACGATCGACGGCATGGCTATCATCGACGCGGTGACGGCGGAAATTGAACAGCGGCTTGCTGATATCGGTGGGCATTGACTTGAGGCTATCTGCTCATATAATCCGCGGTTCTCAAGAGTGCGCCGTGGTGTCAGCAGCGGCGTGTTTTTTATAGGGAGATCGGTTCGTGGCGCGTATTGCCGGTGTCAACATTCCGACTAACAAGCGGGTGCAAATAGCCCTGACCTATGTCTTCGGAATAGGCCGGACAAAGGCGCGTGAAATCTGCGAAAAGGCCGGCCTACCGGCTGGTCGTCGGGTCAACGATTTAACCGAGGGCGAGATCGGCCGGGTGCGCGAGATCATCGATAGCGAGTACCGGGTCGAAGGCGATTTGAGGCGCGCCACGGCAATGGATATCAAGCGCCTGATGGATCTCGGCTGCTATCGCGGCATCCGCCACCGGCGCGGTCTGCCGGTGCGCGGGCAGCGCACCCACACTAACGCGCGGACCCGCAAGGGCCGCGCTCGTCCGGTTACTGGTAAGAAAAAAGTATAAGCTATGGCGAGAGAAACCGGCGATCGCGTCAAGCGCCGCGAACGCAAGAACATCATTTCTGGCGTGGCGCATGTCAGCGCAACGTTCAATAACACGCTGATCACCATCACTGATGTTCAGGGCAATACTATCGCCTGGTCGTCGGCGGGATCGCAGGGCTTTAAGGGATCGCGCAAGTCGACACCTTACGCTGCCCAAATGGCGGCAGAGGAGGCCGGTCGCAAGGCCGCAGAGCACGGCATGAAAACCCTAGAGGTCGAAGTGCGCGGGCCGGGATCGGGCCGCGAATCGGCGCTACGCGCGTTGCAGACGGTGGGCTTCACCATCACTGCGATCCGCGACGTGACACCGATCCCGCATAACGGTTGCCGGCCACCTAAGCGGCGGCGCGTATAGGGCCTTGTGCGCTTGAGAAGGCAGCGGCCGGGTTCGCCCGCCGCGAATAGTTAAAGTCACAGTGCGGGCCGGCGGATCGGCTGCGCCGGGGCATGACTCGATGGATTTGATCATCATGAAACGCATTCGATGCGTAAGGATTACGGTGTGATTCAGAAGAACTGGGAAGAACTGATCAAGCCCACCAATCTCGAGGTGGTGCCCGGAAGCGATCGTGGTCGTCGGGCGACGATCGTGGCCGAGCCCCTCGAACGTGGCTTCGGGCTGACCCTCGGGAATGCGCTCAGGCGTGTGCTGCTGTCCAGCCTGCGCGGCTCGGCCATCACGTCCTTACGCATCGATAATGTCTTACACGAGTTCTCATCGATTGCTGGCGTGCAGGAGGATGTGACCGACATCGTTCTCAACATTAAGACCGTGGCTTTGCAGATGCATGGCGATGGGCCGAAGCGCATCACCCTTGAGGCTACCGGCCCCAAGCAGGTGACCGCGGCGGCTATCGAGACCGGCCACGACATCGACATTCTTTCGCCAGACGTGGTTATCTGTACCCTGGACAAGGGCGCCAGCATTCATTTCGAGATGACCGTCGAAAGCGGCAAGGGGTACGTGCCGGCAAGCCAGAACCGACCGGACGACGCGCCCATCGGCTTGATCCCAGTGGATGCACTCTATAGCCCGGTGCACAAGGCTTCCTACAAGGTCGAAAACACCCGCGTCGGCCAGGTCACCGACTACGATAAGCTGTCCATGCAGGTCGAGACCGACGGCACGGTGACGCCCGAGGACGCGGTGGCGCTAGCGGCGCGCATCCTCACCGACCAGATGCAGCTGTTTATCAATTTCGAGGAGCCGAGTATCAGCGCGGACAAGGAAGAAGTGCTCGAGCCCGCCTTTAACGTTAACCTGCTGCGCAAAGTGGACGAGCTTGAGCTATCCGTGCGCTCGGCTAATTGCCTCAAGAACGACAACATTATCTATATCGGCGATCTTGTGCAGAAAACCGAGGGCGAGATGCTGCGCACACCTAACTTTGGCCGCAAATCCCTGAACGAGATCAAGGAAGTGTTGGCGCATATGGGGCTGCATCTCGGCATGCAGATACCGGATTGGCCACCGGAGAATATCGAAGATATGGCCAAGCGACTCGAGGAGCCGTTCTAGGGAGAAACCGATGCGTCATCGTTTGAGGGGCCGCAAGCTGAACCGCACCGGCTCGCACCGCAAGGCCATGTTCTCGAACATGGCGGCGGCGCTGATCAAGCACGAACAAATCACCACGACCTTGCCTAAGGCCAAGGATTTGCGGCCATTCGTCGATCGCCTGATCACGCTTGGCAAGCGCAATAGCCTGCACGCCCGGCGCCAGGCTCTCGCCAAGCTTGGGGGCGATGTCGCGCTGGTGGGGAAGCTCTTTACCACCTTACGCGAGCGCTACGAGGGGCGCTCCGGGGGCTATACTCGTATTGTGCGGGCGGGGTTTCGCTACGGCGACTCGGCGCCCATGGCGGTCATAGAACTGGTCGACCGCGACCCTGACGCTAAGGGTCAGGATTCCGGCCCCGTGCCTGAGCGCGAAGACATCGATGAGGAAGAGGCCCAGGCCGCAGTCGCCTGAGCGACATTTTCGGGATCACGAACAACGAGGGCGGCTCCATTATGGGACGCCCTTTTTTGCGTCGCCGGCAGGGCACGACTTGGTGCTCCCTGTGTCGAGCGGAAACACGCTAGAATTGGGTTATGACCTTTCTGCGATACCTCGTTCTGTTTCTCGTCCTTCCCGCTGCTGGGTTCGCGACCGAGCAGGTGGTGCCGCGCGATGTTGCGGAGTTGCAGCTTTCCTACGCGCCTGTGGTGCGGGCAGTCTCGCCGGCCGTAGTCAACATTTATGCTCGCCGCATTGTTGCCTCGCGCTTCCAGAGCCCGTTTGCCGGCGACCCCTTCTTTGAGCAGTTCTTCGGCCGCGTCTTTCCGGACATGTCACGCGAGCGTATCGAGAACTCGCTCGGTTCGGGCGTCATCGTCAGCGCCGACGGGGTCATCGTTACCAACCACCATGTGGTGCAGGATGCGGACGAGGTCGTGGTGGTGCTCGCCGACCGCCGCGAAATGGTAGCGGAGCTCATTGGCAGCGATGAATCGAGCGACCTTGCGGTAATGCGCATCGATGGCGGCGATAGACCGCTGCCCTTCATCGAATTCGGCGATTCCGACCAGATAGAGGTCGGCGACATCGTGCTTGCCGTCGGCAATCCCTTTGGTGTTGGCCAGACAGTGACCAGCGGTATCGTCTCGGCTCAAACGCGCACGAGGGCGGCGGGATTGAGCGGCGCTGCCTTCATCCAGACCGACGCGGCCATCAACCCGGGCAACTCTGGTGGCGCACTGGTCACTCTCGACGGCCGCCTGATCGGCGTGAATACTGCCATCATCTCGCGCGGCGGCGGCTCGATCGGCATCGGCTTTGCCATTCCCGCCAATCTGGTGAGGATAGTGGTTGCCGAGATGGTGGCGGGCGGGCGTGCTGTGCGGCCCTGGGTTGGCATCTCATTGCAGTCGGTCACTGCCGATATTGCCCAGTCGCTCGGCCTCGAGCGACCGATCGGCGTGCTGGTCAAGGGCTTACACCCCTCGGGTCCCGCGAGAGCGGCAGGATTGCGCGTTGGCGATGTGCTGGTGGCCGTGGATGGCCGCGATATCTTCGATCGGGACGGCTTCGATTTTCGTTTGCGCACCCGCGGCATAGGTGACAAAGCCGTGTTCGGCGTGCTTGACGGCGGCGGCAGGCGCGATGTGAGTGTGGTGCTCATACGGCCGCCGCAGGATCCACCTGCTGACGTGCGTCGCCTTACGGGCCGCCATCCGTTCGCTGGCGCGACGGTAGCCAATTTGTCACCAGCGCTTGCCGATGAGCTTGGTCTGGCGCGGGATGCCATGGGGGTGCTGGTGCTCAAGATCGAGCACGGTCCGGCTGCGCGCATCGGACTCAGGGTGGGCGATGTGGTGTTAACCGTTGCTGGCGTCGATATAGATCTCACCGAGACGCTCGCCGAGGTGCTCGGGCGTGCACGCAATGAATGGACCGTCGCCATTCGTCGCAAAGGCGAGGTGCTACGCGTGACCGTGTCTGGGTGATGGCAACCCTGTTTGAAGCGGCGGGATTGGAGGATGCGGCACCGCGGCCCCTTGCCGACCGTTTGCGTCCACAAAGCCTCGACGAGGTGCTGGGCCAGGACCACCTGCTGGTGCCCGAGGCACCGTTGGCGCGCATGGTGGCGGCGCAACGGCTCGCTTCAATCGTTCTCTGGGGCCCGCCTGGCTGCGGTAAGACGACCATCGCCAATTTGCTGGCCGATGCCTGCGACCTGGAGTTTGAGTCCCTGTCGGCAGTTTTCTCTGGGATGGCTGATCTGCGTAAGGTTTTCGCCGCCGCCAAGGCGCGCCATCGCGAAGGTCGCGGTACGCTGCTCTTTGTGGACGAGGTACACCGCTTCAATCGCGCTCAGCAGGATGCCTTTCTGCCTACCGTCGAGGTGGGCACTGTGGTGTTGGTCGGCGCCACCACGGAGAACCCGTCATTCGAGCTTAATGCAGCGCTGTTGTCGCGCTGCCAGGTATTGGTATTCAACCGCCTGGACCAAGCTGCGCTGGAGGCGCTGTTGGTTCGCGCTGAAGCCGTTCTAGGAGCCCCCTTACCGCTCACTGACGATGCGCGTACCGCATTGTTGGGCATGGCCGACGGTGATGGTCGGGCACTGCTCAATATGTTTGAGGCGGTCTCCCAGGTGATGCCGGAGAACCCTCTTGACGTAGCGGTGCTTAGCCGCGTCGTGCAGAAGCGGGCGCCGGTCTACGACAAGGCGCAGGAAGGTCACTACAATCTTGTCAGCGCCCTGCACAAAAGCCTGCGGGGCTCGGACGTCGATGCAGCCCTCTATTGGTTGGCACGCATGCTAGCGGGCGGTGAGGACCCGCTCTATATTATCCGCCGTTTGGTGCGCTTCGCCTCGGAGGATATCGGGCTCGCGGATCCCCAGGCTCTGGCGCAGGTGCTGGCGGCCAAGGATGCCTATCATTTCGTCGGCTCGCCGGAAGGGGAACTGGCCATCGCCCAGGCCGTGATCTATCTGGCTATTGCGCCCAAGTCCAACGCCGTTTATCGCGCCATGGTAGCGGCCTCTGGGGCTGCCAAGGAGTCCGGCTCGCTGATGCCACCGAAACACATCCTCAACGCGCCCACCAGCCTGATGCGCGATCTCGGCTATGGTGCCGGCTACGCCTACGACCATGACAGCGATGAGGGTTTTTCGGGCCAATCCTATTTCCCTGATGATATGCCACGCCAGCAGTTCTACCGCCCGGTCGAGCGCGGTTTCGAGCACGAAGTTAGCAAGCGTCTTGCCTATTGGGCCGAGTTACGTGAGCGTCTGGCCAGCGAAGGAGGGGGCGGAACATGAACACGGTTCTGGTTGTTGCTGCGGGTGGTGCCATCGGTGCGGTCGGGCGCTATCTGGTTGTAAACGGCATCGGCCATTGGCTGGGGTACGGTTTCCCCATCGGCACGCTGGTGGTAAACGTGCTGGGCTCGCTGGCCGTGGGTGTGCTTGTCGAGCTTGGGGCCCTGGTCTGGTCGCCGAGCCCAGAATTGAGGGCTATGCTTGTGGTTGGCGTGCTCGGTTCATTCACCACCTTCTCCACTTTCTCGCTCGATGTCGTGGAACTGGTACAGCGTGACGCGACGTTGCCCGCCATGGGCTACATCGTGGCCTCTGTGGTGCTTTGTATTGCCGGACTAGTCTTTGGAATGTCGTTGGTGCGCGGGATTATCGGATGGGCGGTGTAACGACGGTAAAAGTTGTGGGAGACGACGATTCACTGCGCTTGGATCGTTGGTTTTCCCGCTATTATCCGAGCGTAACCCACAGTCGGTTACAGAAGCTGTTGCGCACCGGTCAGGTACGGGTCGATGGGCATAGGGCTAAAGCGAACATGCGCTTGCTTGCCGGACAAATAGTGCGCGTGCCGCCGGTGGGCGGGCCGGCTCCAACACAGGGCAAGGCGCCGCCGGTTGATGCGGCAACGCGCGATGATCTGCGCGCGCGCGTACTGTATCGCGATAACAACATGCTGGCACTGAACAAGCCGGCTGGACTTGCGGTGCAGGGTGGTAGCGGCCAGCGTCGTCATCTCGATGCGCTATCCGAGGCGTTGCGCTTCGACGCCGAGGAGCCGCCGCGCCTCGTGCACCGACTCGACAAGGAGACCAGCGGCGTGCTGCTTCTGGCTCGCCATCGCCACGCTGCCCGCGACCTAACCCGCCTATTTCGCGACGGCGAAGTGGCCAAGACCTATTGGGCGGTCGTGGCTGGCGTCCCGCGTTCGGCTGCTGGCGAGATAGATCGCCCGCTCACGAAGGGGACTGAGCGTGTCGAAGAGGATGCCACCGGGCGTCCCGCCGTGACCCATTATCGGACTGTCTCTGCGACCGAGGGCAGGGCCTGGCTGGTGTTGTCGCCGCTGACCGGGCGCACCCATCAATTGCGTGTTCATTGTGCGCTGATCGGCGCGCCGATCCTCGGCGACCGAAAATATGGTGGTCCCCGGCACAAGCAACTGCACCTGCACGCCCGCGAGCTTGTGCTGTCTCGTGATAGCGGTAACCTGCGCCTAACCGCGCCTTTACCGGCGCATATGGTCAAGACCTTTGCCGCGCTTGGCTTCGACGAGGCTGCCGCATGAGCGAACTCGTGCGCCTGGTGCTACTCGACTGCGACGGCACCCTGGTCGACAGTCAAGCCGCTATCGTTGCGGCCATGGCCGATGCTTTCGTTGCGTGCAGCTTGGCCCCGCCAGAAAATGCTGCAGTGCGGCGCGTTGTCGGCCTGTCGTTGCCGGCAGCGATGGCGAAATTGCTACCGCAGGCGGAGGCTATCGAGTGTCGCCGGTTGGCAGAAGCCTACAAGGACGCCCATCTCGCGCGGCGTCTTGCCGGCGAGCCGCAAGGCGAGCTTTTCGATGGTGCGCTGGCGGCAATCGATAACCTGAAAGCGAACGGCTATATCCTGGGTATGGCGACAGGCAAGTCGCGCCGCGGCCTCGACTCGATCTTGGAGCGGTTCGGCTTGCATGATCGCTTTACGGTTCTGCAGACCGCTGACGACGCGCCTAGCAAACCGCACCCGGCGATGGTTGAGCAAGCCATGTTTGCGGCCGGCGCGGTGCCAGAGACCACAGTGATGGTTGGCGACACCACCTTCGACATGACTATGGCGCGCGCTGCCAGTGTTGCCGCTGTCGGCGTCGCTTGGGGTTATCACGATGCGGCGGACTTGTACGATGCGGGCGCGACCGTCGTGCTCGATGCGTTTGACGAACTTGCGGGGCTGGTCGCGAAGATGCAGTGAAGCGTGTTTACGACATCGCTGCGGTATCTGACTGCGGAGATGGCTATGGCGTCACCTTAGACGGCAAGCCCCTGTGCACACCCGCTCACATGACTCTGGTGCTGCCGAAACGGGTCCTGGCGGAAGCGATCGCCGATGAATGGAACGCCCAAAGTGAGAACGTTGAGCCCGAGAGCATGCCGCTCATGCGCCTCGCTAGCATGGCCCTCGACTGGGTCGTGACCCAACGCGAGGTAGTGATCGACGAAGTCGCCGACTATGGCGGCGCCGATCTCCTATGTTATCGGATCGAACACCCGCAAGAGCTGGCCCGCCGCCAGAAAGAGATCTGGCACCCTGTGCTGGACTGGGCGGCACGCCGCTTCGATGCGCCGCTGGCGGTGACCAACGGGGTCCTGCCCGTTACCCAAGACCCCCAGGTGCTTGCCAAGCTGCGCGCTGTCGTGGCGGAACACGATTCCTTCGCCCTGGCCGGTCTACATGCTGCCACCCACGCCTCGGGCTCACTGATTTTGGCCCTAGCGCTCGCCAGCGGCCACTGCAACGCCGCCGCCGTCGCCGTAGCCAGCCAGCTCGACGAGGCCTATCAGGCCGAGAAATGGGGGAGGGACGCTGAAGCTGAAGCGCGCCTTGCCGCACTAAAGGTGCAGCTGCATGACGCGGAGAGATTCCTGACTCTTCTGGGCGCCGCTACTCCCGATACTTCTCGATGAAGTTTGGGTCTGGTTCGAGGCCTAGGCCGGGGCCGGTGGGGACCGTGATAGCGCCGCCGGTGGGAGCGAGCGCACCAGCGTAGAGGTCCTCGTCGAGGTTGACATAGAAACGCTCGATAGCCTCGATGCTGGGGAGCGTCGAGAGTAACTGCAGGGTGGCGAGAAAACCCGGGCCAAAATAGGGTGAGTGCGGCGCCACTGTGACATTCGCTATCTCGGCGAGGGTGACTACCTTGAGAAATTCGCTGATACCGCCAACCTTGGTCACGCTGGGCTGGGCAAAATCGACCGCACCAGCTTCGAACATGGCCTGAAACTGCCAGGCGGTGCAAGCGTTCTCGCCGGCCGCGATGCGGATGCCGCTTTCGGCGCGAAGCGCGGCGAGGCCATCGAAGTTCTCTGGCGGCCAGATTGGCTCCTCCAGCCAATGCAGATCGTATTCAAACAGCGCCTCTGCCATCAGCCGACCTTCCTTTGGGCTCCAGACGCAGTTCACGTCGAGCATAATGGGGATTTTCTCTCCCACCGTCTGGCGTGCGGCGGCGACCTCGGATACTGTGCTCTCGTGCAACTTGATTAAACGGTAACCCTTGTCCAACGCTTCACTACAGAGCTCTGAGGTAATACCGGTGTCTTGGTATTTCAGTAGGCTGGCATAAGTTGGTACAGTCTCGCGTGCGATGCCCCCTATGAGTTGGTGCAGGGGAACGCCTGTCGCCTTGCCGGCAATGTCCCAGAGCGCTATGTCGAGGCCCGATAGTGCAAAAATGGGAACCCCATAGCGGCCGAACAGGTGCAGGGAAAGCTGCAGCTCGCGCATAAGTTCGCTGATGCGCAACGCATCGCGCCCTACGACGGTCGGTATAACCATAGTTTCCAGTGCCGCCTTGGTCGCGGGAATGGCATTATATCCGAAGGCCTCGCCCCAGCCGGTAATTCCCTCGTCGGTTTCGACTTTGACCAGCAAGGTGGTCATTTCTGTCCAAGCTTCTCCGCCCCAGCCAGAGGGTGGGCCGCCGTGGTGGAAGGGGTAGCGTAGTGGTATGGCCTCGACGGTGGTGATTTTCATTCCCAGTTTCCTCGATGGTGTCGCGCGCAGTATAAGGTTGCATCACAAATGCGCTAGACGACAGCGGCACTGACCTTACGTTCTTTTCGTCTTGTTGCTATGTTTGTGCCCGCTAAATTCGGTTCTAGGGAGATAAAGACATGGCGGTTACGGTCATTCTCGAGACGAAGGCAAAACCCGGTGGGGGCGATGAGTTGCTGGGTTTTTTCAAAAGTATTCTGGCCGATACGCGCGCCTATGCCGGCTGCATTAGCATCGAGACTCTGCGCAATATGGAATCGCCGGACGAGGTCGTGCTGATAGAGCGATGGGAGAGCGCTAACGACCACGGCAAATATATGGGCTGGCGCACCGAGACCGGTGTTGTCGACAAGATCGTCGGCATGCTTTCCGGGCCTCCCCTCGTGCGCCGTTTTGACGAGACCGGCATCTGATCAAGCTCTCACGCTAAGGGCGCGGTTTGTTGCGCGGGCAGATGGTTAGCCTGCCGCGTCTACAATATCATTTATCTTGAGCAGTTCTTGGCCTTCGGTGAAGGAGCGCGCCCGCTTCTGATCTCGCCAGTTGGTGTTGAAGAACGGTGTGTGCATGCGGTCGGAAAAATCTCAGTCATGCGCACGTTCGTGCCAGCCAACTCGACACGCATTTTATGCGACATCATATATATGCCGCCCTTGATGCTGCTATAGGGTGGCGCGTGTAAGGGACAGAGCCCAGCCACCGAGCTAATATTGACAGTGTAGTTTAGGCCGCGCTCGACACCGGGGCCAAGCTGCTTCGACCAGCCCATCACCAATTTCGGTAGAACCACGATCGGCGCTATCGCAGCGAGGGTCAGCAAGTACCCGCGGGGCCCTGATAGTGTCGGCGTGGACGTGGATCTGCCATGGGCCTCGCCTGCTATGTGTTGGTGCGTTCCCGCGCCGCGTTGCGGATGGAGGACAATGTCGTGCGTGTCGTGATCACCTCAGGCTCGAGCCGCACCTCGATCACCGCCGCCGTGCCGGAGCCACGGGCCCGCGCGAGAGCCGGAGCAAAATCGGCCGTTCGCTCTACCACATCGCCATGGGCGCCGTAGGCTCGGGCGAGGGCGGCAAAATTCGGATTGGTGAGATCTGTGGCGATGGGTCTGTCCGGGTAGTTGCGCTCCTGATGCATGCGGATGGTACCGTAGACGCCGTTGTTGATCAGTATAATGATGGGGCGTGCCTTGTGATGCACGGCGGTGGCCAGCTCCTGGCCACTCATCAGGAAGCCGCCGTCGCCGACGAAGCCTATCACCTCACGTTCGGGTGCAGCGACGGCTGCGGCCACAGCCGCCGGCACGCTGTAGCCCATGGCGCCGAGCGTTGGAGCCAGCTCGCTAGCATGGCGGCGGAAGCGCCAGAAGCGTTGCGGCCAGCCCGAGAAATTACCGGCATCGATGGTGATCACCGTATCGTCCGGCATGACGTTGCCGAGATGCGCCATGATAGCTGCCATGTCGACCTCGCCTGGCAGGGTATCGGGCTCGCGGTTGGCCTCGTGATCAGCGTGTGCGGCTTTGGCCCAGTCGCGCCAGCGGGCTCCACCCACCGGGTCCATGGTGCGCGCCGCATGTGCGAACTCTGCCATGCCGGCGACCACTGCAATATCGGGCTGGTAGACGTGACCTAGTTCCTCCGCCTCCGGATAGACGTGGACCAGGGTCTGTAGCGGTACTGGCTGTTTGATGGCGGTGTAATCGCGCGTCGTCATTTCGCCAAGGCGCGCGCCGACCGCCAGCAAGAGGTCGGCTTCTCTGACCCGGGCTATAAGCTTGGGGTCGACGCTGGTCGAAAGGTCGCCGGCATAGAGTGGATTGGTATTGTCGAACAGGTCCTGGCGGCGGAACGAGACGGCGACCGGCAGGCCATTAGCCTCGGCAAAGGCAGCGATATTGGCGGTTGCGCCATGCCAGCCGCCGCCGCCGAGGATCATCAGGGGCCGCTCGGCGATGGCAAGCTTTTCACGCAGCGCCGCCATCGCCGTCGGCGAGGGATAGGCGTGTACCGGCGTCGCCGGGAGACCGTCCGCTACCTGCACGGTATCAGTCAGCATGTCCTCGGGCAGGGCGATGACCACGGGGCCTGCACGGCCAGAGGTGGCGGTACGAAAAGCGTAGTGGACGATCTCAGGAATGCGCGCGGCATCGTCGATTTGCAACGCCAGCTTGGAGATCGGTGGCGCGAACATTTGCCGAAAGTCGATCTCCTGAAAGCCCTCGCGGCCCATGACCTCGCGCGCCACCTGGCCGATAAACAGCAGCATCGGCGTTGAATCCTGCATCGCCGCGTGCACGCCGATCGACGCATTGCAGGCCCCGGGCCCGCGTGTAACGAAGCAGATGCCAGGCTTGCCGGTGAGCTTGCCATAGGCCTCGGCCATGAAGCCTGCGCCGCCTTCCTGGCGGCAGGTAATCATGCGAATCTGGTTGCGGGCGCCATAGAGCGCATCGAGCGCCGCCAGATAGCTTTCGCCTGGCACGCCGAAGACATGGTCTACATCATGCTGTCGCAACGCATCGATTAGGATTTCGCCACCCGTGCGCGGCGCCGGCAATTCGGACACGAGAAACCCTCCGTTGGATACGGCGCCCAACTTATCCGACAGCTAGCTCCTTGGGTAGCGCTCGATGGCGACGCTTTTGATCAGAGTGTGGACATGGGTGCCGGGCGTGAGTCCGAGATTGGCAAGGGCAAGGCGCGTAACCTCGGACCAGAGTCGCATGCCTGGCGCGATTTCGACGGCTACGTCGACAACGCCTTCGGCGCGGGGTTCGATGGCGACGATAGCACCGTCAAAAACATTGAGCACGCTCATGCGCTCGGGTGCGTCCAGGGCCAGCGCCACGTCGCGGGCCCGCAGGCGCAGGCGCACAGCTGCGCCCACGGGTGCATCGAGGCGGCCGATAAGCAAATTGCCGGCGCCGGTTTCCAGCTCGCTGATGCCGTTGTCGGTATCGTGGCCAACGATACGGGCGGCTATAACCGTGCCAACATCGCCAAAGCCCGCATCGGCGAGGTCTGGCCGGCTGGTGATGGTTTCGACATCGCCATAGGCCCGCACGCGGCCCGCCTCCATCACGGCGATGGTATCGGCCAGCTGGAGGACTTCGCCTATAGCATGGCTGACATAGACGATAGGCGTTCCGAACTCGCCATGCAGGCGTTCGACGAAGGGTAAAATCTCCGCCTTGCGTGCCGCATCGAGCGAGGCCAGCGGCTCGTCCATTAACAGCAATCCCGGGCTCGCCAATAAGGCGCGGCCGATGGCGATGCGCTGCTTTTCGCCACCCGAGAGCTTCGCCGGGCGACGCTCGAGCAGCGGCTCGAGGTCAAGCAATGCTACAACCTGATCGTAGGCGACGTGGCGACGCGCCGGCGATACACGCCGCAAGCCATAATCGAGATTGCCGCGCACGCTAAGGTGGGGAAATAGTCGCGCATCCTGGAAGACATAACCTAGACGCCGGCGCTCTGGCGAAACATTGACGTTCATCTCGGAGTCGAACAAAACTCGGCCATCTACTACAATGCGTCCGGCGTCAGGGCGCCGCAATCCGGCAATGCTGTTGAGTAGCGTGCTCTTTCCGGAGCCAGAGCGGCCAAACAAGGCCATTATACCGGGCTCGGTAACCGATAGTGTGGCGTCGAGCGTGAAGTTGCCAAGGCGATGGCTGATGTCGAGCGCAAGCATATGTCAGTTTCCGATATGCGCGCGCATCCGCCGCGCGAGAATCTCCGAGCCCAGAAGAGCCACCAGAGCCAAGACCACGGCGATTGCCGCTAGGCGCAGCGCCTGCGCATCGCCTCCAGGCACCTGGGTGTAGGTGTAAAGGGCGATGGGTAGGGTGCGGGTCTCGCCGGGAATGTTGGACACGAAGGTGATGGTGGCGCCAAACTCGCCCAAGCTGCGGGCAAAGGCGAGGATCACGCCAGTCAGCACGCCCGGTGCGATAAGCGGCAGGGTGACTGTGCGGAAGACCGCGACGCGTCCGGCGCCCAGGGTGCGCGCGGCTTCCTCTAGGCCGCGGTCCATACTTTCGAGCGACAGGCGAATGGCGCGGACCATGAGCGGGAAGCCCATGACGGCGGCGGCTACGGCAGCGCCCTGCCAGGTGAAGGCAATCGTCACGCCGAACCAGTCGTGAAGCGGTGCGCCGAGCGCACCGTTGCGGCCGAACAGCACCAATAGCGCATAGCCTACGACAACCGGCGGCAGAACCAACGGCAAATGGATGATGCCGTCAAGCAGGGTCTTGCCGGGGAAGCGCTGCCGGGCCAGCACCCAGGCAAACAGAATACCCAACGGCAGGCTGACGCTGACGCTCAAGAACGCCACCTGCAGGCTGAGCCGTATGGCCTGCCATTCCTCAGGGCTGAGCATGCCTGTCAATGCACTACGAAGCCGTAGCTTTCGAAAATTTCGGCGGCTGCCTTGGTCAAGAGAAAGGCATGGAAGGCGCGTGCCGCCTCGCTCGCCTGTCCCTTGATGAGCGCCAGGGGATAACGGATGGGCGCGTGACTGTCAGCGGGAAGGACCGCGACAAGGCGGCAGGTGGCACAGACGCGGGCATCGCTCTCATAGACAATTCCAAGCGGTGTCTCGCCGCGCTCTATTAGGGCCAGGGCCGCACGCACATTGGGCGCGCGCACGCTCCTTGGCGCGATAGCCTGCCATATCCCCAGGCTTTCGAGTGCGGCGCGGGCATATCGCCCGGCTGGCACATGGTCAGGGTCCGCCAGGCCGAGCCTGCCGTCGCCGAGCCAGTCAGCGAGTGGGAAGCCGGGTGCAATGGCGCCCACTGGCGGTTCGGTGTCAGGTGAGGCTAGCAACGCTAGGCGGTTGCCGAGCCAGTTGTGTCGCGAGCCCATCTCTAGAAGGTCGAGGGAATCGAGGCGGTTCATCCAGGCGTCGTTGGCGGACAGGAACAGGGCCGCTGGTGCACCGTTCTCGATCTGCCGTGCCAGGGTAGAGCTTGCCGCAAAGGAGGCGACCACGTTGCCGTCATGCACCTCTATAGCCTCTAACACCGCGTCGCGCGTGCTGGCGGCGGCGAAAACAAGCACCTGCTCCGCCCAAACGGGGGAAATCCAGCCGAGGAGACACAAAAAGAAACACACCCTTCCGCCGATTAAGCGGAAGGGTGTACGGTCAAGGGGGATCAAGGAACGACACATCAGATAACTCCGGCCGCGACCTGACGTTTGAAGGCTGTTGTATATCCTCGAATATAGTGATCGATATATATAGAAAAATATAACGCTTGTTGTCAAGCATTACGCTCCTCATCGTCGGTGGTCGGCGGATCGTCCGAAAGAAGCGTTGAAAAGTTTCTGATTTGCTCGCTTACACTCTCGATCGCGGTGCGTTCCATGGCGTCGTAGCGTGCCAGCACCTCGTCACCGAGCGCCGTCACCTTCGCTCCGCCGCCACCGCGCCCGCCGGGATTGGCCTCGACCACGGGGGAGCGAAAGCAGCGGTTCATGGTGTCACAAAGCAGCCAGGCGCGGCGGTACGACATGCCGAGTTCGCGCGCCGCGGCCGATATCGAGCCGGTCTTGCCAATTGCCTTGAGCAGCGCGACCTTACCGGGCCCGACCGCAATCTCGGGGCCGAAAAGAATCCGCATGCGAAGCTTGCGCTGTCTGCCCACGGGATCAGGGTTCGAAGGTGCGGTGGATGACGATATCGCCCGGCATGATGCCGAAGCGCTCCGTCATGCCACCTTTGATCTCGATGACTGCGCGCGCGGGCCCTTTCGAGCTTATGGTCTCCAGCGACAATGGCGTCGTCCAGCGCGCGATATGGGTAATGACGCCGTATTCATCGACAAACAGCATGTCGAGCGGGATTAGCGTGTTCTTCATCCACATGGCGATAGGGCCCGTGCGGCCGAAGTCGAACAGCATTCCGGCATTGTCGGCTAGCTCAGTGCGGAACATCAGGCCGCGCGCCATCTGCCGCTCACCTTCAGCTAGCTCGATCTTAAAATGGAGGCGCGTCTCGCCGGTCTCGATCCAAAGCTCATCGCTGAGGAATACTGGTTCCTCGGCGCTGGCAGGGGTTGCCAGGAGGATAAGCACGACGATAGCCAGACACCTCACGACCAGCCTTCTTCCAGCTCGCGAAAATCGAATATAGCGACATCTTTCTCGCCGGCTGCCGCCAATCTAGTTCCGTCCGGTGACCAGGCGAGCGCCCGGGTTGTGGTGCCACTGGCATGGCGCACCATGCGCCCACCGCCGTCCCGAAGCTCTGCCAGAAGCACGCAGCCGTTGTCATAGGCTACCGCGACTAACGCGTGATACGGATGACAGGCTAGCGCACTCACCTGACTCCCGCTCATCGGTGCCAGTCGCGCCGGGGCCTTCCAGCAAAGACTGTTGGGCTTATCATCTGATTGCCAACAGAGTAGACCGGTCTCGCCGTTACCGATAAGATACTTGCCGCTGTTGCTCCAGGAGAGCCTTGCGGCACGGCCCAGCAAAGTCATCTCGACAAAATTCCCTTGGCCGGCAAATTGCCAGCAGGTGGTGGTGGCTTCGCTGCGCGCCGCAAGGCGGCTGCCGTCAGTTGACCAGATGAGATCATGCACAGCAGAGCAATAGAGACGCTGCGTCGAGAGATAGCTTCGCGGTCGCCAAAGCAGCACAGAGTTAACCTCGCCGATGGCAATGGTTTGCGCATCCGGAGACAGCGCCAAGGCGGAGACCGTATGGCCCTGGAACTGTGCAATCTCGCGGCCGGTGGCATCGAGCAGCCAGGTGCCTGTGGACGTCGCTACTGCAAAACGGCCGGCAGCGCCGTCGAGGGCTAGGGCGCCCTGGCCTTCGGCACGAGGCTCGTAAAGTTCGGCCGCGAAGCCGCCGCCATCGATCATCACGGCGCGGCCGTCGGCGCCGAGGCTTGCCACCTCGCCGCCGTCACCGGGGGTCAGCATGCGTACCGCGCCGTTGTGAATGGGTTCACCGATCATGCGCCGCGTGTCGTAGCTGTTGAGCATTACCAGGCGCACGCTGCCGTCGACAAAACCGAAAGCGGCGTGCTCGCCGTCGCCCGTGAACGCCGTCGCTGTGGCGGCGCTGCCGACCTGCCAGCGGGTCAGGCCGACGCCCGGCGCATTCGCTGTCTCCGGCCGACCCAGTGCCAGTGCCGGGAGCGCCATTAGCCGCCTTCTGCCCACATGGGCCTAACCTTGCGGTTCCATATCATGTCGAACAGGGGAACAGACCCGGCCGCATGACGCAAGTGCCCTTAGCGTGCTGCGTCGTAGCGCACGAGGCTGGCTTCGAGGTCGGCGATGAGATCTTCGACGTCCTCAAGTCCAGCATGGATGCGAAGGTTCTGACCTTCGTCGCTCCACGCGGACGCCGTGCGATGGGCTGCTGGGTGGGTGGGCACGATCAGGCTCTCGTAGCCGCCCCAGGAATAGCCCATGGCGAATAGACACATGCCGTCGAGCATAGCCGCCAGCGCCTTCTTCGGTCCCGGCTTGAGCACTAAGCCGAAAAGTCCGCTGGCGCCGCTGAAGTCCCGCTGCCAGAGCGCGTGCCCTGGATCGTTCGGCAAGGCCGGATGCATGACGCGCGTCACCTCAGGCCGGGCTTTTAGCCATTCGGCCAGTGCCAGCCCGGTCTTCCAGTGGCGCTCGAGCCGAACGCGCAAGGTGCGCATGCCACGCAGGGCCAAGTAGACGTCGTCCGGACCCGCCGAGGCACCGAGGTCATATGCGGCGGCTCGCACAACGCGATGCTGCTCCGCCCTGGTAGTGATTACCCCGAGCATGGCATCGGAATGGCCGGCGATATATTTGGTTGCGGCCTGAATAGAGACATCAGCGCCGAGCGCAAAGGGATCGCAATAAAGCGGGCTCGCCCAGGTGTTATCGCACATCACGATGCAGCCCTTAGCGTGCGCTGCCTTGGCGATGGCAGGGAGGTCCTGCACTTCGAAGGTCTCTGAGCCTGGTGATTCGATAAAAACCAGTTTTGTCTCGGGGCGGATCAGCTCGCCGATGCCGGCGCCGATCAATGGATCGTAATAAGTTGTCTCGACGCCGAAGCGGGCGAGGAAACCGTCGCAAAAGGTGCGTGTCGGGGCATAGGCGGTGTCCACCATGAGGAGATGGTCGTGGCGCTTTACGAAAGCGGTCAGTGCCGCCACCAGCGCCGCCTTACCTGAGCCGCAGAGCACGGCACGGTCGCCGCCCTCGACCGCCGCTACTGCCCGTTCGAGCGAGAAATGGGTCGGCGTACCGTAGCGCCCATAATAGGTCACGCCAGCGTCGAAGCGCTTGCGTGAGGTCTCTTCGAGAGCCGCTAGGCTTGGATAGGTGATGGTCGAAGCGTGATAGACGGGCGGGTTGACCACCCCGTGGTTCTCCTCGGGCGTCCGTCCGGCGCCGATCAGAACCGTGTCCTTCTTCATCTTAACCTTCGGCCTCCTGGGCCTTGATGGCTTGGATCACGGGCCAGAAGTCGTAGCCCGCATAGACCTCACTCTTAAATGTGGTGTAGCTACCAGATTCGAGCGCGCGGTTAACCTCGCGCACCTTGGCCGGCGGCACCATCAGGGTCACGACGTGGCCGAAGCTCATGAGCTGGTACCAGCTGCGCACCTCCACGCCCTCGGGCGGAAAGTTCTTAAAGAAGCCGTTCTTGCGCAAGTTCGCACCCATCTCGTCGAGGGTGAGATGCTGCGTATGCTTGAGAAAGATCGTCAGCATCACACGCTCGCTGTCGGATGCGATTGTGCCAGGATTCATAGCCATGCCCTGCCTCCCTTAGCCTTGGTCGATGGGTGTGTCTTCGCAACCGCCCCATTCGGTCCACGAGCCGTCATAGACTGCCACGTCGGTCTTGCCGATGAGGTAGAGCCCAAGCGCTAGAATGCAGGCTGTGACACCGCTGCCGCAGCTTGTGACAATGGGGCCGTCGCAGTTGATGCCGCTTTTGTCATAAAGCGCCCGCAACTCGTCGGCCGGCTTCATAGTCTTGTTCTCGGGCTCGTAAAGCTCGGGGAATGGCAGGTTGAACGAGCCCGGAATACGGCCGCCACGCAGTCCCGCCCGGGGCTCTGGCTCGGTCGCCGCGAAGCGTCCGGCGCTACGGGCATCGAGCACCTGTTCACGCTGGCTCTTCACATTGCTCAGGACCTGGTCGATATCGCGCACCAAGAGCCCGTTGCGCCGGGCGGTCAAGCGCCGCTCCTGCGGGAAAACCCTTTGGTCATTGATGGGTCGTCCTTCGTCTAACCACTTGGGCAAGCCGCCGTCGAGCACCGCAACATCGTCATGACCGAAAACACGAAAGGTCCACCAGACGCGTGCCGCGCTGCCCATGCCGGTGGTGTCATAGACAATGACCCGCGTGCCGTCGCCAAGACCGAGTGCGCGCATGCGGCTGGCGAATTTGGCAGGGTTAGGCAACATATGTGGTAGGCCCGGGTCGGTATCGGCAATCTCATCGATATCGAAGAAGACGGCGTCCGGAATATGTCGCGCGTCATATTCTGAGCGCGGGTCGCGCTCAAGCTGTGGCATGTGCCACGAACCGTCGACCACGCACACGTCTGGTCCATCAAGATGCGCCGCCAGCCATTCTGTGGAGACGAGTGCATCTGGATTCACGTAGGTCATAGTTGCTTTCCTATTGTTTTTTGTCCATCAGCACTAGATTGATGCGACGGTTATGGCGGCCCTTGTTCTCGATCTTGCCGATGCGTAGATGCCCGATCTCGACGGTACGGGAAATATGGGTTCCGCCGCAGGCTTGTATATCTATGCCGGCGACCTCGATCAGGCGCACTCTCCCGGCGCCGCGCGGCGGTGCTACCGACATGGTCTTGATCAATTCAGGTTGGGCGTCCAGCTCGGCATCACTGATCCAGCATGCGCTGACCTGGTGGTCCCCGGCAACGAGGCGGTTAAGAGCTTCGGTCAGTGCTTTCTTGTCGAGCGAGATATCCGGTAGATCGAAATCAAGACGGCTCTTCTCAAGGCCGACGCTACCGCCGGTCACGGCACCGTCGACCAGCGACGACAATAGATGCAGCGCGCTGTGCGAGCGCATGAGGCGATAGCGCCGCGGCCAATCGATAATCGCGGTCACGGCATCACCTGCGGTGGGGAGGCTGGCACTCTCGGTGGGGATATGGAGGACGTCATCGCCATCCTTGATCGTATCGCCGATCCCGACGCGGCTGCCGTCGGTGCCTTCCAACCACCCAATATCGCCCGGCTGGCCGCCGCCGCGGGCGTAGAAGACAGTACGGTCGAGCCGAATGCTGCGCTTGTCGACGCCCGTCACGCGGGCTTTGCAGCGCTGAGCATAGGCGTCGTCACGGAAGACCAGCTCGGTCACCGCGCTATGCCATCCAGTCGGGCACTGGCAGATCCTTTGAGCGCAGGAAGTCCGGGTTGAAGAGGCTGCTGGCATAGCGATCACCGTAATCGCAAAGCACGGTGACGATGGTGTGTCCGGACCCCATGGCCTTAGCCATCTTGATGGCGCCCGCGATGTTGATGCCCGTGGAGCCGCCGAGCACCAGTCCTTCGCCTTTGATCATGGCAAATATCTCCGTCAGCGCTTCCGTATCGGTGACCTGCTGCGCATCGTCGACGGGTGCGCCTTCGAGGTTTGCCGTGATGCGGCCCTGCCCGATACCCTCGGTGACCGAGTTGCCCTCGACGACCGGTGCGCCCGGCTTGTAGAGCTCGTAGATCTTGGCGCCGAGGGGATCCGAAGCCCAGACTTGAATCTCGCGGTTGCGCTCTTTCAGTGCGATAGCGGTACCGGCCAGCGTGCCGCCGGTGCCGACGGCGCAGGTGAAGCCGTCGACTTTGCCGTTGGTTTGACGCCAAATCTCGGGCCCGGTGCCGTCGATATGTGCCTGGCGGTTGGCGACATTGTCGAACTGATTGGCCCAGATCGCCCCGGCCGGTTCCGTGGCCGCGATCTCGTCCGCCAGGCGGCCAGAATATTTGACGTAGTTATTGGGGTCCGAATAGGGCACGGCGGGAACCAGGCGAAGGTCGGCGCCACACATGCGCAACATGTCCTTCTTTTCCTGGCTCTGGGTCTCAGGCATGACGATGACAGATCGATAGCCGAGCGCGTTGCCGACCAGCGCTAACCCTATCCCTGTGTTACCTGCGGTGCCCTCTACGATGGTGCCGCCAGGCTTGAGCACACCACGCTTCTCCGCATCGCGCACGATGAACAGCGCCGCGCGATCCTTCACCGACTGACCGGGGTTCAGGAATTCACATTTGCCATATATCTCGCAGCCGGTGAGTTCGGAGGCGCGCTTGAGGCGTAACATAGGCGTGTCACCTACGAGATCGGTGAAGGCAGGTTTAATATCCATGGGAGTCTCCCGGATTGCCTTAGGCCGTCTGCGGGCTACGCCGCACGAAGCCGCGCTGGGGGTCGTAGCCGTAAATGGCGCCGATCAGGAAGGCCACCGTGCAGGCACAAACCACGAGCGCGCCAAGGCCGTAGAACTGGCCTTCTCCGGCATAGCGCACCAGCTGTACGCCATAGGTGAAGGGATTGAACTGGGCGACCCACCAAACCACATCGGCACCGTTCTCCAACAGTCGCCATAGCGGGAACAGGGCAGGTGAAATAAAGAACATCGGGAAGATGACGAAATTCATCGTTCCGGCGAAGTTTTCTAGCTGCTTGATATGCACAGAGAGCAACAGCCCGAGCGCACCCAGCATCATGCCGGTGAGGATCAATGCCGGTAGCGCATAAAGCCAGCCCAAGGGATCGACAAACGCCACTTGCAGGCCGGTAAACATGTCGAACGGCAGGCAGATCAGCAAGAAGGCATACGCCTGTATCACAGATAGAAAAGTGCCCGAAAGCAGCTTGGCCGTGAGCAGGTACCAACGCGGTAGCGGTGCGGTGAGCAAGAGCCGCATCATGCCCATCTCGCGGTCGTAAACCATCGACAGCGACGACTGCATGCCGCTGAATAATAGCACCATGCAGGCGAGGCCCGGCAGGATGTAGTATTCGTAGACGACATTCTGCTGCGGGTAGGGATCGCCGGCATCGATACCAAAGGTGTTCCGAAATCCGAGCGCGAAGACAAACAACCATAGCGCCGGACGGACGAAGGCGGAAAACAGTCTGCCCTTTTGCTGCAAGAATTTGATCACCTCGCGCCGGCTCAGGGCGACGAGTGCCGTGACCGCATGATCGGCTCGCATTATCGGTTATCCTCCCCCTCGGATGCGATTGTCGTCTCAGCTATTAGCGTTCTTGGAGGTGACCGTCAAAATCCGCAAGCCATTTCGCGCTCGCTCTGACCCAAGGTATCAAGGTCGTTGGTGCGATGTTTGAAGCCCTCGATGGGGGCGCGGGCACTGACCCAGTCCTGGGTTGCTAGCATGATCGGCTGGCGCAGCTGGTTGTTCCAGATGCGGAAGCTCATGCCCGGGCCTTTGGAGCCGTCGACACGCATCTTCTCACTGCGGAAGTAATCGCGGATGTCGGCGACGTTTCGCGATTTGGTACGGGCGACCGCCTCGCCGATCGCCTTCATAGAGACCCAGGCACCCCAATCCGCCTCGCCCATCCGGCGGCTGTGCAGGCGCTCGAAGCGGCCATGCACCTGCGGTGCGCCGTGGCGGGTGTAGGACCAATGCCAGATGCGCGGCACCAGACCGGAGGCGCCGACGACCGGTGCCGGCTTGCGGGTGCGATGCGGCACACTCAGGGCGAACTCGCCGTGTACGTCCGCGACGAACACAGCGTCGTAATCTTCGGAGCCGGTCAGAAAATCAAGATCGTTCATCTCCCGTGCCCGCGGATCGTTTCCCAGCACGAAGAGTCGCGCATCGACAATCTCCAGGCCGAACAGGTCGGCTGAGCGCGTAAACGCGGCCACGCTCTCCACGTCCTCAGCCAGCGGACCCTGAAGCACGATAATCTCCTGCCAGTTCCGTTCCTTAAGGTGCTGTGCCAGAGCATCGGTCAGCATGGCTCGGCTAGCCGCGACATGAAACAGATTTGTTTGGCAATCTTCATTGCGCAAGGAGTCTCCAATGGCAGTCGCATTGAGCAGCAGAATATTCTCTGCGGCCAAAGCAGCGGACACTTCGACTAACACTTTGGATGGGGCGTCAAGCACGAAAACGGCGGCACCCGCTTCACGCATACGCGCGATCTCGCTCAGTATTCCGGCCGTATTGGTGACTCGGGCATGATCCATTGCAAACGAGGTCTTGGCCACGCGCTTCAGGCGAGAGAGATCTTCCATACCAAGCTCTGCCCCCGCCAACCCGCGGCGGTCGACGATCGCGGTGGAGGAGCGAATATCGACCGGATGGATGCCCCACTCGTCGTAGCGAGGATCCTCAGCCATATCGAGGTAGCCGATGGTCATGGTGGGCGCACCGTCATCCTGGGCCAATGCTAGCGGTGCTGTCATCACTAGGACGAGGCTTGCGAGTAGTCTACGCATCAGTCGTCGATCCGCACTGTGTGCGGTGTGCGGCCCACCGATATGGCGTTGATCGCGCGGTTGTCGTCAGTGTCGATGATGGTGACGTCGTCGCTGGCGCCATTCGTCACCACGAGCAGGCTTTCGTCCCGGTTGAGCGCTGCGCCCCAGACGCGGTCGCCGGCGAGGATATATTCCTCAACCTCGCGGCTGGCCACGTCGACTACCGCTACGTGGCGGGCACGACCGAGGGTGACATAGGCCGTCTTGCCATCCTTGGTCATGGCGAAGTCGACCGGATTGATATCTTCCTGGCGCATACCCCGCTTTTCAAAATAGACTTGGCCGAGTGGTGAGTAGGTCTGGGCGTCGAGAATGCTCACCGTGCCGCCGAGTTCGTTAGTCACCCAATATTCTTTGTTATCAGGGGTTACGATGCCGCGGCGTGGCCGATTACCGACCAGCACTTCGTCAATAATTTTGCCGACCCAGGGGTCGATGATAAGGACCGAATTGGTGGCTTCCGAGGTGACGAAGACAACCTTGCCATCGTGGCGAAAGGTGATGCCCTCGGGCTCGACACCAACATCCTCTATCACGCGCAGCTGCTTGCCGCTGACGACGTCGGTGACCGTAACCTCGTTATCGTCTTCGTTGGCGACCACCAAGATCTTGCCAGACGGGTCAAGCTGGAAGATTTCCGGATCCTCACCGGCCTCGATGGTGCCTGCAACCTCGAGCGTCGCAATGTTGATCACTTCGATATGGTCGTCGCCACTGGTGGCAACATAGAGGCGTGTGCGGTCCGGGCTAAAGCGCATGTCGCGGGGGCGATCGCCCGTCGCGATAGTCTTGATCACCTCGAAACTGCCGCCGTCTATAACGCTGACTGTGTCGTCGGATTCATTACTGACAAAGATATAGCCGGTGCCGGCGGCAAAGGTCATCCCGTTGCCGGTAAGACAGATAATGAGTCCGGCAAGTGCTAATCGAATTGAAGTTCGCAAAGTCTCTTTCTCCCACTTCGTGGAATCGTTTTAGCTGTCTTTCTGGCCGGTCAGCGCGACGAAGGCATCGTGCAGATTGGCTTTTCCGGTTTCCTCGATCAGAGCCTGCGGGTTGCCGCTGGTCAGGACGCTGCCGCGGTGCAGAACCACCACACGGTCGGCCATTTCGGCCTCATCCACCAGATGTGTAGCCCAAAGGATCGCCATCTTGCGTTTGCGCCTGAGTTCCAGAACATAGGCCAGCAAGTCGCGGCGGCTGGTTGGGTCGAGGCCGACGGTCGGCTCGTCCATGAGCAGAACCTTGGGCCGGTGCAATAGTGCTCGTGCCAGCTCCACCCGGCGGCGCTGGCCACCCGACAGTGCGCGCGACTTGTCATTGGCGCGATCGGCGAGTTTGAGTTTTTCGAGTTCATAGTGGACACGTTGCTGCCCCTCGGCACCGCCGATGCCGTGTAGGTTCGCGTGGAAGCGTAAGTTCTCGGCCACCGAGAGATCAAGGTCGAGGGTCGGTTGTTGGAAGACCACACCGATGCCCGACAACGCCGGCACCGCGTTGTTGCTGATATTGGTACCGTCGACCTCGATGCTGCCGCCGTCTGCCACGAACAAACCTGTCAGCAGCTGAAAGAGGGTCGTCTTGCCGGCGCCATTGGGGCCGAGCAGTGCCGCAAACTCGCCCTCAGACAGCGCTATGTTGGTACCGTTGAGCGCCTTGCGCTGGCCGTAGCTTTTCTGCACGTCGCGAGCTTTCAGTGCCCAACGTGTTACCGTCTCCGTGGGAACTTCGTTCATCTCGGTTCTTCCCTCACGTGCCGGTCGCCCGGTTGCTCTTTATTTCCCAATGCCAGCGCTGGTGAATTCGACACGGAATTTAGACCTTGCAGAATCAGGCGATTGCCCGCCAGAAGCTGCTGACGGTAGTTCTCGATGCGCGGGTCTTCGACATCACGCGGCCGCTTGATGGGTACGGGTTCGTCAAGGATCACGCGCGACGGGGCGTCCGAGAGAAACAGGATACGATCCGCTAGATAGATCGCCTCGCGCAAGTCGTGGGTGACGAATAGCACTGTCGTCGGTTGCGCCCGCCAGAGCTGCAGTAATATGCCGCGCAAATGGTCCGCGACCGGCCCATCGAGAGAGATAAACGGCTCGTCCAGCAAGAGCAACTCCGGTTCGGTAACAAAGGCGCGAGCAAGGGCCACGCGCCGCTGCATGCCGCCGGAAAGCCGGTTGGGATATTCGTCGAGACGATCGCCGAGCTTCATTTCCTCAAGCAAGGCTTCGGCGCGGCCTCTATCGGCTTCTTGCGGCGGTAGCACAAGGCTCACGTTCTCGCGTACCGTCGCCCACGGCAATAGCCGTGGCGTCTGGAACATGTAGCTAATGCGCGATGTTTTCGCGTCGCTTTTGCCGCCGAACTCAATCGCGGCCTGGGCAGTATGGTCGAGGCCGGCAACCACATTGAGCATGGTGGTTTTGCCGCAGCCCGAGGGGCCCACGATGCAAATGAACTCACCCGCGGCCGCATCGAAGCTCAGCCCCTCGATAGCAAGCCGGTCAGGTTCGTCCGTCGTCATCGAGGGATAGGCCTTGCGGTCAATGCGAACCGAAAGCTGCGAGCCCGCGGCAGTCATTTTCGCCACCGGGTCAGGCGCCGCTCCAGCGGCTCAACGAAAGCGATCTCGATCAGCAGCATGACCACGATAAAAGCCATGGTGTAGGCGAGTAGGCCGGCAATATCGAAATACTGGAAGAAATGGTTCATGCGGAAGCCGATGCCGCTGGAGCCGCCGAGCAACTCCACCACCAGCACGATCTTCCAAATCAACGCCACGCCCGAGCGTCCAGCAGCCATCAGATAGGGATAGAGCTGGGGCAGAAAAAAGTGGAAGAATGTCCGTTTCCAACCGATCCGAAAGATTTCCGCCACTTGCAGCAGGTCACGGTCTATGGCGCGGGCGCCCTCGCGTAAGGTGACCACGACGTTGGGAATTTTGTTGAGGGCCACAGCGACGATAAAGGAAACCTCGTTAATGCCGAACCAGAGAAGGCAAAGGATAATCGTGACCAAGGCGGGGATATTTAGGAACAGGATTAGCCAGCCGTCGAACAGGTGATCGAGACGGCGGTTGAATCCCATGGCGATGCCGATGGCAGTGCCGATGACCATCGCCAGCAAAAAGGCGGTAAAGACTCGGAAAAGCGTGAGGCCGAGGTCGCTAAGCAGAGGGCCGTCGGTGAGCTCGATCCAAAACGTGCTTGCCACCCGCCAAAGGTCCGGCAACTCGCGCGACTGCAACAGCAGTGCTGCAACCTCCCAGATGATCAGCAGCGACAGGAAAGAG
>Ga0187827_10000900_pt1:42500-45057 | contig 45057 bp, 54 predicted proteins | sample ETNtaG_39_FD_167969 | JGI IMG/M metagenome (GOLD analysis project Ga0187827, IMG submission 167969) | Marine microbial and viral communities from oxygen minimum zone, Eastern Pacific Ocean - ETNP2014_SV_150_PacBio MetaG (Illumina Assembly) | ecosystem: Environmental > Aquatic >...
TGGGAAAGGATGTGGGACGGCCAATACAACCAGGAGGTTGGCTTAGAAGCAGCCATCCTTTAAAGAAAGCGTAACAGCTCACTGGTCTAAATAAGCCATCCTGCGCCGAAGATGTATCGGGGCTCAAGCCATGCACCGAAGCTGCGGGTATCAGAGGACAGTTGACAGATGTCAAAGGACAGAAAAGAGCTGTCCGAGGCAGGCTCGTTCGAAGTCTTGGACGTCTTCGAGCGGGTCTATCGGATATTTCTTGAAGTCCACAGGGCCGATCTATGTTTTTCGGATGGAAAGCATAGGGCGATGGCCGACCAGGTTCGGCGTGTGAGCAAATCCATCTGCGCGAGTATTGCGGAAGGGTTTGGCAGGCAGAGCCAGGCGCCGGCGAATTTCCAGCGTTTCTTGACGGTGGCGGTCGGATCGAGCAATGAGATGCGGGTGTGGCCCGCTTCTGTTTCGATCTGAGCGACATTGATGAAGAGCGTTGGCAGCACTGGTGCAACGAGTTTAAGGAGATTTCAAAGATGCTTCGGGATTTGGCGAAAGCCATCTCGAATAGTATCTGATCTCTGACTTCTGTCATCTGTCCTCTGATGCGGTAGCGGAGCGTTCCGTAAGCCTGTGAAGGTGTCCTGCGAGGGGCGCTGGAGGTATCGGAAGTGAGAATGCTGACATGAGTAGCGACAAAGAGTGTGAGAAACACTCTCGCCGTAAGTCCAAGGGTTCCTGCGCAAGGCTAATCCGCGCAGGGTGAGCCGGCCCCTAAGGCGAGGGCGAAAGCCGTAGTCGATGGGAATCAGGTTAATATTCCTGAGCCTGCTGGAAGTGACGAATGCCGTGAATTGTATCCGCTTATCGGATTGTGGATGCGGTGAAGGTGTTCCAGGAAATAACTCCAGCTTATAGACCGTACCCTAAACCGACACAGGTGGACAGGTAGAGCATACCAAGGCGCTTGAGAGAACGATGTTGAAGGAACTCGGCAAAATGCCCCCGTAACTTCGGGAGAAGGGGGCCCTCCCATTGGGGAACCAGTGGGAGGGGGCACAGACCAGGGGGTGGCGACTGTTTACTAAAAACACAGGACTCTGCTAAGCCGCAAGGCGATGTATAGGGTCTGACGCCTGCCCGGTGCCGGAAGGTTAAGGAGAGGGGTGCAAGCTCTGAACCGAAGCCCCGGTAAACGGCGGCCGTAACTATAACGGTCCTAAGGTAGCGAAATTCCTTGTCGGGTAAGTTCCGACCCGCACGAATGGCGTAACGACTTCCCCTCTGTCTCCAACATCGACTCAGCGAAATTGAAATCTCCGTGAAGATGCGGAGTACCCGCGGTCAGACGGAAAGACCCCGTGCACCTTTACTACAGCTTTGCAGTGGTGCTAGGGCTGATTTGTGTAGGATAGGTGGGAGCCTTTGAAGCGCCGGCGCCAGTCGGTGTGGAGGCAACCTTGAAATACCACCCTAATCACCTCTGGCATCTAACCGAGGCCCGTTATCCGGGTCCGGGACCCTGCATGGTGGGTAGTTTGACTGGGGCGGTCGCCTCCCAAAGAGTAACGGAGGCGCGCGATGGTAGGCTCAAGCTGGTCGGAAATCAGCTGTAGCGTGCAATGGCATAAGCCTGCCTGACTGCGAGACCGACAGGTCGAGCAGAGACGAAAGTCGGCCATAGTGATCCGGTGGTCCCGTGTGGAAGGGCCATCGCTCAACGGATAAAAGGTACGCCGGGGATAACAGGCTGATAACCCCCAAGAGTCCATATCGACGGGGTTGTTTGGCACCTCGATGTCGGCTCATCACATCCTGGGGCTGGAGCAGGTCCCAAGGGTTCGGCTGTTCGCCGATTAAAGTGGTACGTGAGCTGGGTTTAGAACGTCGTGAGACAGTTCGGTCCCTATCTGCCGTGGGTGTAGGAGAATTGAGAGGAGCTGTCCCCAGTACGAGAGGACCGGGATGGACGCACCTCTGGTGTACCGGTTGTGGCGCCAGCCGCACCGCCGGGTAGCTATGTGCGGACGGGATAACCGCTGAAAGCATCTAAGCGGGAAGCCCCCCTCGAAATTAGTTCTTCCCTAAGAGCCGTGGGAGACCACCACGTCGATAGGCCGGGTGTGGAAGCGCGGTAACGCGTGAAGCTAACCGGTACTAATCGCTCTTGAGGCTTGAGTCGCTTCCGGGTCCACTTGGGCCCGGGGCTCCGTGTGCAGCCATCAGCTTGCACGCCTGCTACTATTTAGCCGATAAATCCAGTGAGACGGACTTTCCGTGGCACGGGTCTTTGATGACCTGGTGGTTACAGCGAGGGGCCCGCACCCGATCCCATTCCGAACTCGGCCGTGAAAACCCTCTGCGCCGATGGTACTGCGTCTTAAGGCGTGGGAGAGTAGGTCGCTGCCAGGTCTTCTAAGCCCCATCACGGATCCGTTCAGGCCTCGACACGACGTTATCCCCGAACAGTACCGTTTGGCGCGGGGTGGAGCAGTCCGGTAGCTCGTCAGGCTCATAACCTGAAGGTCGTAGGTTCAAATCCTACCCCCGCAACCAAATAAAAACAAAGGGT
>Ga0187827_10000903_pt1 | contig 44899 bp, 40 predicted proteins | sample ETNtaG_39_FD_167969 | JGI IMG/M metagenome (GOLD analysis project Ga0187827, IMG submission 167969) | Marine microbial and viral communities from oxygen minimum zone, Eastern Pacific Ocean - ETNP2014_SV_150_PacBio MetaG (Illumina Assembly) | ecosystem: Environmental > Aquatic > Marine > Hypoxic...
CAGAAATAGACTGTTTTTGCTAAGCAGGTGCTTAAAATCTCCGACCATACCTCCCAGTGGGGGGCATCTGCCGTAGCCGCAAAGGCGCCGACGTTGATGATCGGCGCGGAGGCCAGTTTCTTGGCCATCTTGCGCCCGAAGCCGGTCTTGTAGCAGGAATACTGGAAATCGTAGAAGCCTTCCTGATCGTAGGAGCGGTCAATCTCAGGGGTGACGGCAAAACTGTCCCGCGCCGCGCCCTCGAGATAGAGTTCCACCGCGCCCCAGTCCTGGACCCAAGTATCGCAGTCGAGCCACAAATAGACATCGTGGCCGGGGAAGTGCTTAGGCAGGTTTGGCCGTGCCGTCATCGCCTTGAACCAGTTTTCTTCCGCTTTTGCCATCTTGTAGTCCCAGCCGGGATCGCGCACTTGCGCGCCGTGGGCCTCGAGCCAGGCGATGTTTTCCGAGGAAAGGTCGAGATCGAGCACGCCGATGGGCGCCTCGCGTCCGGCGTCATGAGCGCGGATAGCGGCAATGAATTTCCGCAACAACCAGAAATACTTGTCGTTGGCGGCGGTGACGATAGTGAAATCCGTCATAGTCACATGCCTCAGGGCAGCGGTAGTGGCGATTTGCCCAGCCAGCCGCGCACCGTGTTGCGGCGCTTAGCGAGACTCTTGTGGTATTTGGCAAAATAATGATGACGGCGGTTCCACGCCCCCTGCCCCACCACCGCCATGGCCGCTTCGCTGATGGTGAAGGTGGCCACGGTCCGGGCCAGCGCCGGGGTGCGGGAAGCATCATAAAGCAGGCCCATGCCTGAAGTGGTACCGCGCAGGATGCCGCCGGAAAGACCGGATGCGCTCTGGTTTTTGGAAAACCCCTGCTGCAGGGAAAATTCAAACACATCATGAAAGAGATAGGCGCAGCCGGCGGCAGCGGAAGCGCGCACGGCATCGAAATCAAGGACGATCTGTTCGTTGGTGTGCTTGCCGTCAATGAGGGCGAAATCTACTGCCCCATCCAGATGTTGGGCGATCACGGCGCCTACATCCTGAGGTGCCGTCGCCTCCATCACTGTCACGTCGAGGCCTTCTTCCGATGCGATGCGGTTAGTCAGCGCGATCCCCTCCAGCGAGTTTTCATCGAAGCCGGCGTCAATAGCCACCACCTTCGCCTGGGGCGCCAGCAGCGCCAGCGTCAGGGTGCTCCAGCCGAAGGAATTGCCGATAACGAAAATGCGCTGGGGCGCGAGATCGGCTAACAGGCATTCCAAGAAATAGACCTCGCCGATGGTGATGCCGAGCCCGTTGGTAAAACTGCGCCCGTCGCGCATGAGCCAGGTGAAGGGCGCCGCCGTGAAATTATCGAAATGGCTAGCATTGAGTCCAACCGCGATTTCAAAGCCCCGCTTTTCGTAAACGTCCACCAGTCGGTTAAGGATAGGCATGGGTTCCGTAGATATAGTGGTTGTGGCGGCTGTTATGGTTGTGGTGGCGAGGAACCGCCCCGAGGCGGCGCTGGGCACAATCCTGTCATTCCCGCCGCCGTCATACAACCCGACTTTTCATTTTCATTCCCGGCGCGGACCATGTGATAACCACCCAGACACACGAATGAGGGGAACAGCCCCGCGAGGGCAACAGACGGCAGATGGAAACAAACACCGAGAACGGAAGCCAGAGACCAGGGTTTTGGAAGCGCCTGAACCGGGCGCGCAAGAAACTCCTGGGCCGGGGAAAGCCCGCCCCGCCGCTGCCGCCCTCCACCTATATCAACCCCGTCTTCGCCCGCCACATGGACAAGGCGCGGATCGAGGTAGCCTTCGAGATCGGCAGTCGCGACGCCCGCGACGCTGTGGCCATCCGCGATTTCTATGGCGTGCCCCGAGTTTATTGCATGGAATGCAACCCCGAGGCCGTAGACTTGTGCAAGAAAACCCTGGCCGGCGAGGATAATATCTCGCTGGTCGAGAAGGCGGCGTGGAGGGAGAGCGGGCCACTGACCTTTTATCCCGTGGTCAAATCCTACCGCGACGGCAACGAGGAGCGGAATATTGGTGCCTCGTCCTGTTTTCCCGAGAGCGGCAACTACGCCCATCGCGAAAAATTCATCCAGGAGGAGATCACGGTAGACGCGGTGCGGCTGGACGAGCTGTGCCGCGAGCTTGCTGTCTCCGTCATCGACCTTATCTGCATGGACGTGCAGGGGGCGGCGCTTCAGGTGCTCCAAGGCCTCGGCGAGAAGCTGAAAGACACCAGCTACATCATCACCGAGCTCGAGGTGTCGCCGATCTATAAGGGCCAGAGTCTTCTGCCCGAAGTGGCGGCGTACCTGCACGGCCACGGATTCCGGCAGGTGGCGGTGAATATGCAGTTCCCCGAATATGGTGACTTTCTGTTCGTCAACGAAAAGGTCGTAAACGCCGCCTGAAGGGGCCTGTGAACGCCGGATTGGCCGGGTCTTCCCCTCCATGCTATCCTTTGACACGTTATCTTCCGTATCTTCCGTCAATTCTTTGAGCCGGCCTTGAACAGCGACGCCACCCCCCCCCTCCACGAATCATCTATGCCCCTTCTGCGGCGGCTGGTGGGGAGCTATGTACGGCCCTATTTCGGACGTCTTTTCCTGGCCGTCATCTGCATGGCCGCCACCGCAGCCGCCACCGCGGCCAATGCCTGGCTCATGCAGCCCATGCTCGATGACGTGTTCCTCAAGCGTGACGCTGAGATGCTGATGCTGGTGCCTCTGGCCATCGTCATCGTCACCCTGGTCAAGGGCGTGAGCGATTACGGACAGGCGGTGATCATGAGCTTCGTCGGACAGCGGGTGGTCACCGACATCCAGAGGACCATGTTCACCCATCTGATGGCCGCCGATATCGCCTTTTTCCACAACACCCATACCGGCAAGCTGATCTCTCATTTCACTACCGACGCCGGTCTTTTACGCCTAGCCGTGTCCAACGTTCTGGTGGGGTTTGCCAAGGACACCCTAACCCTAGTGTTCCTGGTTGGGCTTATGTTCTATCAGGACTGGAAGCTGGCGTTGATCGCCTTTTTCGTCTTTCCCCTGGCCATCCTTCCCATAATTCGCATCGGCAAGCGTATCCGCAAGGTCTCCGCCAACACCCAAGTCCAGATCGGTAATTACATCACCCTTCTCGGCCAAACCTTCCAGGGCGTGCGCCACGTCAAGGCCTATGGCATGGAAGACTACGAGGACAAGCGCGCCACCGGCCTGATCGAGAACCTTTTCGGCCTCTTCTACAAGGCGGCGCGGGTACGCTCCCTGTCGCGGCCCATCATGGAACTGCTGGGCGGCATCGCCATTGCCGCCGTGGTGTTTTATGGCGGCTCCCAGGTGATCGCCGGCGAGACCACGCCCGGCACCTTCTTTTCCTTCATCACCGCTCTGTTGCTGGCCTATGCGCCACTGAAAACCCTGGCCAACCTCAACGCCAGCCTTCAGGAGGGGCTGGCCGCCGCGCAACGGCTGTTCGCCTTGATCGACGTGGAGCCCCATATAGTGGACGCGCCGGATTCCCGTGAACTGGCCGTGGACAAGGGCGCCATCGCTTTTGAGCACGTGCGGTTTTCCTATGGCCCCGAGATTCCGGCCTTGGCGGATATTTCGATTGAGGTTCCCGCCGGCAAGACGGTGGCCCTAGTGGGGCCGTCGGGCAGCGGCAAGTCCACCATCCTCAACCTTATCCCACGGTTTTACGACGTGGATGCGGGCGCTGTGACCATTGACGGCAACGACGTACGCCAAGTGACGCTGGCCAGCCTGCGTGCCGCCATCGCCTTGGTCTCCCAGGAGGTGAGCCTGTTCGACGACACGGTGCGCGCCAATATCGCCTATGGCCGTTTCGACAGCACGCCTGAGGAGATCGAGACAGCGGCGAAGCAAGCCGCCGCCCATGACTTCATCACGGAGCTTCCCGACGGCTATGACACTATGGTGGGCGAACATGGAATCAAACTCTCGGGCGGACAGCGCCAGCGCATCCTCATCGCTCGGGCCATCCTCAAAAATGCGCCAATCCTCCTTCTCGATGAGGCTACCTCGGCCCTAGACACCGAATCCGAACGCCAAGTTCAGGCCGCGCTCACCGGGTTGATGAGTGGGCGCACCACCCTAGTCATCGCCCACCGTCTGTCCACTGTCACCGACGCCGACATCATCTATGTGATCGAGGGGGGGCATATCCGCGAATCCGGCACTCATGCCGAACTCCAGGCCGCCGATGGCCATTACGCCCGCCTCTATGCTCTACAGTTCGCCGACCAGCCACAAGAAACGGCGGAGACTGCGGAGACTGCGGGCGCGGCCGCCAAGGCGCGGGCCTGAAGCGCCCAGAACAGGTCAGGAAACACCCCTCAATGACCGCAAAACGCATCCTGCAAAATGACTTCGTAATTAACTTTTTATGCGGTCTTGGCGCGCTTTATATCCGGTTCTGTTTCGTGCTAGGTCGCTGGCGGGTGGTGAACGAACATATTCCAAAACGGTTCTGGGATGAGGATACGCCTTTTATCCTGTGTTTCTGGCACGGGCGGTTGTTGATGATGCCCTATTGCTGGCGCCAGGGGGTCCCCATACGCGTACTTATTTCGCAGCATCGGGACGGCCACATCCTCGCACGAACGGTAAGCCATTTTGGCATCCTTACTATCAAGGGCTCTTCCTCGCGCGGCGGTCACACGGCCCTGCGTGCTGTGCTAACTGCCCTGCAAAAAGGCGAGAACATCGGCATCACCCCTGACGGGCCGCGGGGGCCTCGCATGCGCGCCAGTTCCGGTATTGTCAAAATTGCCCAACACTCGGGAGCCCCTATCCTGCCCGCTACTTTCGCCGTGGCACGGCGCAGCATTCTAAGTAGTTGGGATCGGTTCGTGGTGGCGTGGCCATTTTCGCGTGGGATCATTGCTTGGGGCGAGCCCATCACCGTGGCTAGAGACGCCAACGAGGCTTCCCAGGAGACAGCGCGGAGGCAAGTAGAACAGCGTCTCAACGAGATCACCTGCGAGGCTGATCGGCTGTGCGGACAGGTGGAAATCAAACCAGCAGAAGCAGTGGAAGCTTCTAAAACAAAGGGGGCGGGCAATCCCAAGAGATTCCCAGGCGACCGGGAAGAAGCTTCCTGATGCTAACCCTCTATAGACTCATTTCCGCCACCGCTGGACCAGTGGTATGGCTCTATCTGAAACGTCGCTGCCGCGGCGGCAAGGAAGACCGAGCGCGGCTTCCTGAACGTTTTGGCGAGAGTGAACGGACCCGTCCAGAAGGGGTGTTAATTTGGCTCCATGCCGCTAGCGTCGGCGAATCGGCCTCCGCCCTGCCACTCACTGACAGACTGCTCTCTCGGGACCCGGACCTTCATATTCTTGTTACCACCGGCACCGTGACTTCGGCCAGACTTCTGAAAAACCGTTTACCACCGCGTGCCTTCCATCAGTTCGTGCCAGTAGACATCCCCTATGCGGTGCGGCGGTTTCTTGACCACTGGCGGCCCGACCTAGCGCTGTGGATGGAATCCGAGTTCTGGCCCAACATGTTGCGCATGACCCGACGGCACGGCGTGCCCATGGTTTTAGTCAACGCCCGTATCTCATCCCATTCCTATGCCTGGTGGCGGCGCTTTCCACGTACTATCGAACGGCTTTTGTCCAGTTTTCAACTCTGCCTCGGCCAGAACCAAAGCGAGGCCGAGCGATTGACTACGCTGGGCGCAACCAATGTAGCCGCTCCCGGCAACCTCAAATTTGCAGTCCCGCCACTTCCTGTCAGTGAAAAGGATCTTTCTAAATTCAGGGAATGCATCCCCGGACGGCCACTATGGTTAGCTGCTAGCACCCATCCCGGCGAGGAGGAGATGGCCGCTGAGGCCCATAAGAAAATACGCGGCGACTTTCCAAGACTACTCACCGTTATCGTACCCCGCCACGCCTCCCGAGGAATTGCCGTTGCCCGTCTGCTACGTGGAGAAGGCCTAACCGTGGCACGGCGCAGCGCAGACGAGGCACTGACAGGAGAGACGGATATCTACATCGCCGACACCATGGGTGAGCTGGGCCTCTTTTACCGGCTGGCCCTGGTAGTGTTCCTGGGCGGGTCACTCATCCCCCATGGCGGGCAAAACCCCATCGAGCCTAGCCAGCTCAACTGCGCCATTATAACCGGCCCTCATACTTTCAATTTCCTTGAAATCGTTGCCGAGATGCGTAACGCCGGTGCCCTACTCCAAATTAACGATGCGGCCGACCTAGCCGGATCCGTGAGCAGCTTGTTGCGGGATCTCTCACGAGGAGAGAAAATGGCTGTAGCAGCGCGGTTTATCGCCGAATCTGGTGGCACGGCACTCGACCACATCATGGAGGCACTCGCCCCCTTTACTACCGCACTAGGAACGGGGAGCAGAAACGAGGACAATTGTGTCGGGAAGGAGGGATCCCGTGCGCGCGCCTGATTTCTGGGGCGGGGGGCCACTTTCTTCCCTGTTGTCTCCGCTCCTCTCGCCGCTGAGTCTGATTTATGGAATGGGGGTGCGGCTACGCTTTGCGCTAACCAAGCCCATGCGGGCGGGCCTACCGGTAGTCTGTGTAGGCAACCTAGTAGCCGGAGGGGCGGGTAAAACCCCTGTGGCCCTGGCCATTGGCGAATGGTTCCAGGCCCAAGGCTGCAAGCCTCATTTTTTGAGCCGTGGCTATGGCGGATCGCTTTCGGGCCCGGTACGCGTGGACGCCGAGTACCATCATTCTCACGAAACCGGCGACGAGGCACTGCTGCTTTCCCGAATTGCCCCCACCTGGCTTTCCCGCGACCGACCCGCCGGCGCGAGTGCCGCCGCCATGGCTGGGGCCGATGTGGTGATAATGGATGACGGGTTCCAAAACCCGTCCCTAAACAAGGATCTGTCGCTTCTGGTGATAGATGGAGAATACGGCATCGGCAACGGTCGCCTGATTCCGGCGGGACCGCTACGTGAGAACATGGCGAAAGCGCTTTCCCGAGCAAATGCCGTGGTGGTGATGGGAGATGATACGGCCGGAGTGGAAACCAGAGTCGAAAACATCTTGGTAAAGCGCATACCCATTCTCGGAGCACGGCTGGCACTAAAGGACGGTGGTAAGGACTGGCAGGGAAGGAAGGTGCTAGCTTTCGCCGGAATCGGCAGACCGGAAAAATTCTTTAATTCCCTCCGCAAGGCAGGGGCTGAAGTGGTGGTCGCCCGTGCCTTTCCTGACCATTACCCCTATGACGAAGGCGAGGTAGCCGCCCTAGTGGAAACAGCGGAAGCTGCCGGGGCCGAACCCGTGACGACCGCTAAGGATGCCGAGCGCCTGCCGGTGAACGTACAGGACCGGGTGCGTGTGTTTAGGGTGCATGTGCAATGGCAGGATGAGGCGGCGCTAGCACGACTGCTCTCGCCTCTCTCCGAAGGGGTAGTGCGAAACAAAGTGGACACCCATGGTTAAAGGTGCGCGCCGTATTCGCCATATCCTGGAAGGTCTCGCCGGTTGGGTGGTTTTCGGCTTCTTTAGCCTGTTTAGCCTTGATCTAGCCTCTAACATGGGTGGCTGGTTGGGACGCATCATTGGCCCGCGACTAAAGGTATCGGAGGTGGCCCGGCGCAATCTAACCCGCGCTTTTCCAAAGAAGTCCCAAGACCAAATTGAAGAACTGGTGACAGCCATGTGGGATAATCTGGGCCGAGTAATGGCCGAATATCCCCACCTCGACCATATCCGGCTCTATGACGAAGACGGCAAGTGGCCAGGTCGGGTGACGGTGGAGGGGGCAGAATATCTGGACCTACTGCGCGACGACGGCAAGCCCGGTATTTTCTTTTCCGCCCATCTTGGTAACTGGGAGATCAACGCCATGGCAGCGGTGCAGCGTGGTCTGCCTTTGACCTTGGTCTACCGTGCTCCCAACAACCCGCTGGCCGATGCCCTCATCCGCCGTGCCCGGCGCAGAATTACTCAATGCTTTGCCGCCAAGGGAGCGGAAGGGGCCAGAGACTCACTCCTAGTTTTGAAGAAAGGTGGACATCTGGCTCTTCTAGCCGACCAGAAAATGAATGACGGGATTGCCATACCCTTCTTCGGGCGTGAGGCTATGACCGCCCCGGCCTTAGCACAGTTAGCGCTAAAATTCGGTTGTCCGGTAGTGCCAGCCAGGGTGGTGCGCACTGGGGGATCTCATTTCCGTATGACGCTCTATCCGCCGCTAGACACGCCCACCACTGGCGACAGACAGCGCGATGTGGTGGCGATCATGGAGAAGATCAACGAGCTCATCGAGGGATGGGTGCACGAAAACCCAGAACAGTGGATGTGGATACACCGGAGATGGCCCGATTAGGGCGTGTCATCCACCAGAAGCGCCGGGTCGAGGCCCACTCCATTCAGATGCACGCCCCAGTGCAGATGTGGTCCGGTAGCACGGCCGCTCTGGCCCACGGTAGCGATGACTTGGCCCGCCGCAACCGGCTGACCCTCCTTTACCGTAATGGTGCTCATGTGGGCGTAGACGGAGGTTAGGCCGTGGCCGTGGTCGAGGATCAGAGTCTTGCCAGTGAAGAACATGTCCTCATGAACCAGCGCTACAACGGCGTCCGCTGGGGCGCGAATGGGCGTGCTGTGGGGCGCAGCTATATCCACGCCAAGATGGGGTGAGCGCGGTGCACCGTTTAAAATCCTCTGGCTGCCGTAGATGCCAGTCAGAGTCCCCGCGAGAGGCCATTGGAAAGCGCCAGAAAAAAGAGGCGTGTCGCTGGCGCGCAGGCGCGCTGCTCGAATCGTAGCGCTGTCGCGGGAGATGCGCTTCAGCGCCGCGTCGCCAGGGTTAACCTGGGAATCTGGCAGGCCGTCAATATTCTGGATTTTATAGTTACGCTGGCCAACGGCAAAGCTGTGAGTGACACGCGGTGCGCCGGAAGCCGCCACCTCAATTTTCACACGGGGCGGAGCTTTGCGAGCAAAACCGATGAGAAAGGCGCCATCAGGAGCCACCTTTACCGGCACACCCTCGATCCAGACGCGCACACCAGGGGCAGCATGGCCGCGCAGCAGCCCACCTTGAACGGCATGGCCCCGCAGATCAAAAGGAAGCTCATCGGCCAGTGCTGCGGTGGCCACAAACAAGAGGAGGAGACCAAGAAGATAACCGCTACGGCTCAAAGCAGACTTCCCTGATCGTCGTCGCCGGATTTGAGCCCTGGTTTTTTTTGTAGCTTTTTCTTCGTTCTCTTCTTCTGTTTTGATGCCGGCCCTTCCCCGTCTATCACTGCGCCGCGGGGGGAATCGTAGAACTCGATCTCCACCACCTGGCCGGGGACAGCCGCCGTGGCGCGGATCAGTGTCATCCCTGTCTCGTCGCGCACCACAGCAAAGCCGCGCGCCAAAACGTTGCGGTAGGAACAGCTTTCCAGCACTCGAGCAGCCTGTTGCAGGCTGGTGGTGGCGGATTCCTGACAGCGGGTAAGACCCAGCCCCAGACGCCGCCCCAGCCCGGAAAGCCTTTCGCGGTGACGCAGCAGAGATTCGCCCAGAGCCCGCCCTCGCAACCCTGCGGCAAGACGGTCGATCTCGGCCCGGCCGTGGGAAAGCTGCGCCACCAAGGCCATGGCCAGGCGCTCGGCGCGATCGTCGAGGCGCTGGGTGGTGTGCTCCAACAAGTGTCGCGGTTCCGGCAGGCCGCGCGCCAACCCCGCAACCTTTTCACGGCGGTTTTTCAGCCCTCGCCCCATAGCCGAAACCAGACGATGGGCGCTGTCCATTACCCCAGCTATGAGGTCGGCACGTACCGGCACCGCTATCTCGGCTGCCGCTGTGGGCGTGGGAGCGCGATGGTCGGCGGCAAAATCCATGAGGGTCATGTCGGTATCGTGCCCCACTGCCGAGATCAGGGGAATCTCCGAGGCCGCAGCCGCACGCACCGGGGCTTCTTCGTTGAAGGCCATGAGGTCCTCGAGACTACCCCCGCCACGCGCCACGATGAGAAGATCGGGACGGGGCGCCTTGTCACCCGGCGCAATAGTGTTGAATCCGGTGATGGCCGCTGCCACCTCCGTTGCTGCAGTCTTGCCCTGCACTGTCACCGGCCACAGCAGAACACGGCGTGGAAAACGGGCAGAAAGGCGGTGTAGTATATCGCGGATGACCGCGCCCGTGGGCGAAGTGATAACGCCAATGACCTCTGGTAGGAAGGGAAGTTTCTTCTTGTGCGCCTCGTCGAAGAGGCCTTCAGCGTCCAGTTTTTTGCGGCGTTCCTCCAGCAGCTTGAGTAACTCACCCTCACCAGCAAGCTCCACCGCTGCGACTACGATCTGGTATTTGGAGCGCCCAGCATAGGTGGTGAGCCTCCCCTCACATACTACCTCCATGCCGTCCTCTGGATCGAGAGAGAGCCGTGTCGCCAAGCCCTTCCAGCAAACGGAATCGAGAACCGCATTCTCGTCCTTCAGGGTAAAATAGAGGTGGCCAGAAGCGGCGCGTTTGAAACCGGATATTTCACCGCGCACCCGCACCCGGCCAAAATTCTCCTCCACCGTGTGTTTGAGAGCAGCGGAGATTTCACTTACCGTGTATTCGGGCAGATTGCGACCGGGCGGAGAGGAATCGGGCATGGGGGCGGTTTTTCTCGTCATTAGCGCATCGTATGTTACAAGACAATCCAACGTTATCGTAACACTGTTAGCAACAGGAGAAAGAACAACCAATGAAAGTCCTGCTGGTGGGATCAGGTGGCCGCGAGCACACCTTGGCCTGGGCTATTGCCACCTCTCCCCTTTGCGATGAACTTGTCTGTGCGCCCGGCAATGCCGGCATGGCAAAACTTGGAAGGTGCGCGGACGTGGGGGCTGAGGATATCGACGAGCTGGTGGCATTAGCCCGCAAGGAAGACATGGACTATGTGGTGGTGGGGCCCGAGGTGCCGTTAGTGGCGGGGCTGGTGAACCGGCTGGACGCGGTAAACATCAAGAGTTTTGGCCCCAGCGCGGCGGCTGCCGCCTTGGAAGGTTCCAAAGGTTTTATGAAGGATTTTTGCGCTCGCCATAACATCTCCACTGCTCCTTATAGCCGCTTTAACGACGCCACCAAGGCTAAGGCTTTTATTCGCGATCAGGGTGGCGCACTGGTGGTAAAGACTGACGGACTAGCCGCCGGCAAGGGAGTAATCATCTGCGACGGTCCGGATGAGGCGGAAGCCGCTGTAGACATCATGATGATGGAAAAGGCCTTCGGCACGGCGGGTGAAAAAATTGTAGTGGAGGAATGCCTGGAGGGTGAGGAAGTAAGCTTCTTCGCCCTTTGCGACGGAGAGAGAGCTCTGGCGATGGCCTCGGCTCAAGACCACAAGCGGGTAGGCGAAGGTGATACCGGACCTAATACCGGCGGCATGGGGGCCTATTCCCCGGCCCCGGTGGTAACGCCGGAAATGGAAACTTACATCATGGAAACCATTATCGTCCCTACGGTAGCAGGCATGAAGGCGGAGGGCGCGCCCTACCAAGGTGTGCTGTTCGCGGGACTAATGATTACCGCCGACGGGCCGCAATTGCTTGAATTTAACGTACGTTTCGGTGATCCCGAATGTCAGGCACTCATTCCCCGGCTAAAATCTGACTTGCTCACAGCCATGGTGGCTACCAGTGACGGCCAACTTGACCATCTGGACCTGCGCTGGTCAGAAGCCGCAGCGCTCACCGTGGTGATGGCGTCCAAAGGTTATCCTGGAACCTACAAGAAAGGCTCGGAAATTGGGGGACTGGAAGCTGCAGAAACGCAGGAAAGTATCATCATCTTCCATGCCGGGACCACATCCAAGAACGGGAAAATTCTCGCCAGCGGGGGACGGGTACTAGGCGTCACGGCGCTGGGCGGTGACGTGATGGAGGCTAAGGCGCGCGCCTACAAGGCAGTGGACGCAATAGAATGGACAGAAGGATTCTGCCGCCGCGACATCGGCTGGTGGGTCACGGGACCTTAGTAGACACCCCGGTTGTTAAGCGCCTTTCGGCGAAGAAGACCTTGAGCAGGTGCGAACACTTGGTCTCTTCGATACCACCATAAACCTCTGGGGCATGGTGGCAGGTAGGCTGGGAGAAGAACTGTCCTCCATGTTCCACACCGCCACTCTTGGGATCATAGGCGCCAAAATATAGGCGACGGATGCGGGCAAAGGAGATGGCTGCCGCACACATAGCGCAGGGCTCCAGCGTTACATACATGTCCACTCCTTTCAGGCGTGGTGTTTTGTGTTGGGCCGCTACCTCGCGGATAGCCAACATTTCGGCATGGGCGGTGGGATCGCCCAGTTCCTCCGTGCGGTTCCCGGTGGTGGTAATGACGCTCCCGGTGGCGGCAGCCACCAGTACGCAGCCCACCGGCACCTCGCCACGCCCAGAGGCTTTCTGAGCCTCAGCTATGGCCTGGTTCATATGGGAGTGGGGCTCATTCATAGCTCTAAAGGTGGTTCCCCCTCCCGATTCCGTCAAGGGCCGTTGCCCAACTCCCCTTCGCGCCTTACTCTGCAGCACATGAGCACACATCCGCCAACGGTCGGAATCACGCTGGACTGGGAGAAAGGCAACGGCTATGCCAAGCAATCCTGCTACGCCCTGCACGAAAACTATGCTGCATGCGTTACCAGCGCCGGCGGCCTGCCTCTTATGCTTCCCCATGAACCGCAACTGGCCGAAGAATATGCAGCGCGCGTGGATGCGCTGATCATCACCGGAGGCGATTTCGACGTGGATCCGGCACTATTTGGCGAAACCACCCACCACCCAAAAGTCACCACCAAGGACCACCGTACCAGATTCGAGTTTGAGGTGACAAAAACGGCACTGGAGCGAGACATACCGGTGCTTGGCATCTGCGGTGGACAGCAGTTGCTTAACGTTGTGCTGGGGGGAACACTGATCCAGCACATCCCCGACGAGGTGGACAGCCCGCTGGCCCACGAGCAGCCCAATCCCCGTACCGAGCCCGGCCATGAAGTGGTAGTGACGCCCGGCACTCTGCTCCACCGTATCGTGGATAGCAACACCATGGCCGTGAACAGCGCCCATCACCAGGCGGTGAAGAATACGGGATCTAACGTAGTGGTGAACGCCGCCGCCAGCGATGGCATCATCGAGGGCATCGAAAGCACGATCCACAATTTTTGCCTAGGCGTACAGTGGCATCCTGAATTTGCGATTGATCCCGGTGATAAGAAAATCTTTGAGGCTTTCGTAGCGGTGGCGCAAAAGTGATCAACACCGGACGTGCTAGCACGGCGACTCGCAAACCGAGGGTTGAGCGCATTGCAAAGGTACTGGCTCGCGCCGGGCTGTGTTCACGCCGCGAAGCCGAACGCTGGATCAGCGAGGGGCGGGTGCAGGTGAATGGAGAGACCCTGACCACCCCCGCGCTCGTTGTGGGCGAGGATGCTAACATCACCGTGGACGGCAAGCCTTTACCGCAGCGGGAAAAGACACGGTTGTGGATCTATCACAAGCCGTCGGGGCTTATTACCACCAACCGTGACCCCGAAGGACGGCTCACCATCTTTGACGAACTGCCTGACGAATTGCCGCGGGTTGTGACGGTAGGACGGCTCGACATAGCCTCGGAAGGATTGCTTTTGCTTACCAATGACGGCGAACTGGCGCGGCGACTAGAACTTCCTACCAGCGGCTGGCGGCGGCGCTATCGCGCGCGGGTCTATGGCCGCGTGAATGCCAAGACCCTAGCTAAGCTTGCCAAAGGCGTCACCGTAGAGGGCGTCACCTATAGTCCTATCGAGGTGGCGCTGGAGAACACGGGAGAGAGAAACGTCAGGAAAGAAGGCAGGAGCAGGGCTAATTCTTGGCTCGTAGTGTCGCTGTCCGAGGGACGCAACCGTGAGGTGCGACGCGTCCTAGAACATCTGGGGCTCTCCGTCAGCCGTCTCATCCGTACCGCCTATGGTCCCTTCCAACTGGGAAAACTCAAACGCGGTGCGGTACGCCCGGTACCGCAGAAGGTGCTAGACGAACAGTTAGGCACGGCCACCGGGGGAGATGAAAAGGGACCACAAAAAAAGGGCAATGAGAAAAGAGCCAAGAAAAAACGAGTGCAAGGAAGAAAGTAAGCGGGGGGCAAAAGCCATGCGTATAGTCGCCGGTAGGCACCGCGGACGGCGCCTCGTAGCCCCGAAGGGGAGAACTACACGACCCACCTCAGATCGGGTGCGGGAAAGCCTCTTCAACATGCTGGCTCATGGAAATTTTGACGGTTGTGGTGACGTCTTCGAGGGTAGGCAAGCCCTCGACGCCTTCTGCGGCAGCGGCGCACTGGGGCTGGAGGCGCGATCGCGTGGAGCGGACCACGTGGTGTTTATGGACAATAACGCGGCGGCGATTTCGGCGGTGCGGGAAAACGCCACTCTGTTGAATGAGGGGGCCAGTGTCATCTGTCTCGTATGCGATGTCACCAATCCGCCCGCCGCCGAAAAATCCTGTTCACTTGTCTTCCTCGACCCGCCCTATGGCGGGGAACTAGCGGTAACAGCACTAACAGCACTGAGGGAAAAAGGGTGGCTGGCGCCAGGTGCGCTTTGCATAGTGGAGACAGCAAAAAACGAAGATTTCTTTTTGCCGCCGGAATTTACGCCGCTCAAGAAACGCCGGTCGGGAATAGCGCAACTTCACATCCTGCGCTATACGGGAACCGCGTGATCATGACACTACGTCACGGCACATCCAGACTATCAGAGTGAGAAGGGAGACGAGCGCCACCGTGGCCTGCTCCAGCTTGTTTCTAGCGCCGGCCGAAAAGTTTTTCGATATCAACGAGCCTGAGTTCCACATAGGTGGGGCGGCCGTGATTGCACTGACCAGAATGGGGGGTGGCTTCCATCTCTCGCAGCAGGGCATTCATTTCATCTGGGTTCAGCTTGCGCCCGGCACGCACCGAACCGTGACAAGCCATGGTGGCGCATACCTTCTGTAGATGCTCCTTCAGGCTGAGCGTCTCGCCCATTTCGACAATCTCGCCAGCCAAATCGTGCACCAGACTGGCGATATCCATCTCACCCAGCAGGGCCGGGGTCTCACGCACCACCACCGAGCCTGGACCGAAGGATTCCAGAACCAAGCCGAGAGCGACCAGTTCTTCTGCCCGCGCTGCAAGGGCGCGAACCGCATCCTCGTCCAGTTCCACCACCTCGGGGATGAGGAGTCCCTGTCGCGCCACAGATCCGTTTTTCAAGGCCTGTTTCATGCTTTCGTACACGAGCCGTTCATGGGCCGCGTGCTGATCGACGATGATCACACCATCCTGCGTTTGCGCCACAATATAGGTCTCATGAAGTTGTGCTCGTGCCGCGCCTAACGGAAAGGATTCGGCATTCTCTGGCGGTGCTTCGGTAATGACCGCCGCCGTAGGAACAGCCTGCAGTTCCGGCAGGAAACCAGAACTGGAGGAGATGTGAGGTGCAGTACCCAGTGTTGCCTGATGGTGCAGGCTGTCCTCAGCCAAGCCGCGCATCTGCATTGAAGATCGTGAAGGATATAACGCAGCGCCTGTTCTAACACCGGGCCGCATGGCCCCCAGCGCGAAATCGGAAACAGTGGTGGTGGCTCTATGCCCAGCCTCGGCCAGAGCATGTCGCAGCGCGCCGACGATGAGGCCGCGCACCGACCCAGCGTCGCGGAACCGCACTTCAGCCTTGGCCGGATGCACGTTCACATCCACCTCGCGCGGTGGCACTTCCAGATAGAGTGCTAGCAGGGGATAGCGGTTACGAGCGAGAAAATCTTGATAAGCACCGCGTACCGCACCCAGCAGTAGTTTGTCGCGCACTGGGCGGCCATTGACAAAAAGGAACTGCTTGTCAGCGAGGCCACGGTTCAGGGTAGGCAAGCTGATATGACCGGTTAGAGTCAACTCTCCCCGCTCAGCCAATATAGGCAGGGCATTCTCGGCGAACCCACGGCCCATAACTTGGGTCAGCCGCTCCAGACGTGCATTAAAAAGGTCGCCGGAGGCAGCCGCCATGACCCTAGGCGCACTGCTATCGGATTCAAAGGAAAAGGCCACATATGGATGGGCCATAGCCAAGCGTTGTGCCACTTCGAATGCGCGGGCAATTTCGGTGCGCGTGGTCTTAAGGAATTTCAACCGCGCCGGGGTAGCGTAGAACAGGTCTCTCACCTCTACCTTGGTGCCGGTGGCAAGCGCTGCGGGTTTTGGTTCTTGCTGTTTGCCACCTGCCACGTGAAGGTTCCAGGCAGCATCGGCGTCTCTGGTTCGGCTGGTGATTGTGAGCCGGGCTACCGCTCCCATTGAAGGCAGGGCTTCGCCCCGGAAGCCCAAGCTGTGGATGGCGAAAAGATCCTCACCAGGGAGTTTGGAGGTGGCGTGGCGCGCCACCGCCAGGACCAACTCATCACGGGACATGCCGCCACCGTCATCCATCACACTTATGCAAGCTGCGCCACCATCGCGCAGGCTCACCTCAATTCGCGTGGCCCCAGCGTCGAGGCTGTTTTCCACTAGTTCCTTAACCACCGAGGCGGGGCGTTCCACTACTTCGCCAGCGGCAATACGGTTAACAAGGGTTTCTGGCAGAAGGCGAATTGTCATAGTGGTGGCCTTATTCCCCTTCGAGACTGGCGCGGGCGAGACACTTTCCCTCCTCCACTGCCGGTTGATCAAAGGCGTTTACCCCCAGCAGCCGGGCGACGATGATGGTCTCCAGCATGAAATGCATGAGTAACCCCCCCAGAACCCGTTCATCGAGGTGTTTGATCTCTATTAAGCGTAGAGGACGGTGATTACGTATGAGGGTTTCTGCCGTAGCCCGCTGTTCGGCATCTAGAAGATCACCCATGGTACGGCCCGCAAGCCAAGCCAATGCCGAGCCCCTAGCCAGCGCTGGGTCCACTCTGGAACCGCTTCCAGCTACATCGGAAATAATCAGAGTGAACATCTTGTCGGCGGGACCATCAAGATAAAGCTGTAACTGACTGTGCTGGTCTACGGTGCCGAGAGCCTTGACCGGGGTGATGCCTTGTCCGCCCTTACCCAAGCTTTCCGCCCAGAGCTGGCGGAACCACGCCCCAAAACAGTCAAGCCTGTCCACGTAGGGCATGAGGACCGTCATGGACACGCCGCGCGTGCGCGCTAATGCCACCACCAGTGCAGCCGCTACCGCCGGCGGGCAGTCCTTAGGCGGGCTTCTCTTAAGGACGGGATCAAGTGCCGCAGCCGCGCCTTCGCGCAGAGAAACCGCATCTACCCCCACCATCATGGCCGGTAACAAGCCCACCAGGGAGAGCACCGAAAAGCGCCCACCCACCTCGGGATCGTGATCGAGTATTTCCATTCCCAGTACATCCCCCAGCCCGCGCAGGGGATTGGAGCCGGGTTCGGTAATTAAGGTGAAATGGGCGGCGGCTTTTTTTTCTCCTACATCCTGCAACACCGCCTCGAAACAGATTAAAAACTGGGTAAGGGTCTCGGGTGTGGATCCGGACTTGGAAACCACGAGGAACCCGGTACGCGCCAAGTCGAGAGCCTGAAGCAGATGAGTGAAGCTATGGGGATCGATATTGTCCATAAAATGCAGACGCGGTGTTTCATGATCGCATGGGGATGTGATGCCGAAGGCATCCCCTGCTAGCGCATGTAGGGTCTTGCCGCCGAGGCTGGACCCGCCGGTGCCCAGCACCACCACATGGGAGAAGGCCTCTCCGTAGCGTCTGGCGGTGGAGGCCAGGGCATCGAGATCGTCGCGGGCGGTGGGAAGACGGAGCAGGGGCAGGCTGCCGTCGTCATAACGCGCCCGCAGGTCCGAGAGCGCCTCGGCAGTTTGGGCCAACGCCGAGTCGTAATCGGCGCGGTCGAGTCCGTTTTCACCGATAGCCTCCGCAAAGCAGCTTTCGATGCGTTGGCGGTAAGGCATGAAACGGGCTCCTTAGAGTTCTAGTCTCCCCGTCACGGGGACGGACGGGTGGCGGTGACGCCTTCGGGTCTTCCTACCACCACCACCAACAGGTCATCGGCGTGAAGTAGCCGATCGGCCACGCGCCGAACGTCGTCAAGAGTCACAGAATGGATGAGTTCTTCGCGGCGGTCCAGATAATCAATGCCTAGATCTAGGTATTGCAGCGTAGTCAGCATATTAGCGATACGTCCAGTACTAGTCAGACGCAGGGGAAACGCCCCGGTTAGGTGGGTCTTGGCGTCGTTCAGCTCATCCTCGGAAACGCCGTCTTCCGCCATACGCTTCCATTCCCCGCGGATAATATCCAAGGACTCGGCCACACTGGCGTTATCGGTCCCCACGGCTCCCCTCACCAGACCGCCCCAGGCCATGGTCTGAAGGTGAGAATAGACGGAGTAGGCGAGACCGCGTTTTTCGCGTACTTCTTCGGTAAGCCGCGAACTGAACCCTCCACCGCCCAGTGTATAGTTGAGCAGACGAGCCACAAAATAGTCGGGATCATTGCGTTTGATACCGTTTTCACCGAAGCGCACGGTGCTCTGGGGGATGTCCTCCTCTACCACGATGACGCCACCACCATCCACCCGCGCTTCCGGCAGATCGAAGAGCGCGGCGCGTGCAGGCAGAGAACCGAAAGTGCTGTCGAGAAGTGGCGTCAGCTCTTCCGCAGTAATATCGCCGGCCACGCCGATTATAAGGTGGTCACGCCCAAAACGCCTTTCTATGAAGCCATGCAGGTCGTTGGCCGTTACAGCTGCTATCCCGGACCTAGTGCCCTCCACTGGACGGCCATAGGGGTGATCGGGAAAGGCGGTGCGAAACCAGACCTTATCAGCGATCTGTGCGGGATCGGATTCGGCTGCAGCCAAACCGGCCAAAATTTGGTTGCGAATTCGTTCCACGGGTTCGGCGTCGAAGCGCGGCGCATTCAGCGCTATACGCAACAGAGAAAAGGCTTCACCGCGGTTCTCAGTCAGGGTCTTGAGGCCACCCTCGAAGGTGTCGAGGGAAGCGTCAAAACGAAGGGTAACGGAGATGTCCGCCAGACGCTGTTGGAAAGCCCTAGAATCGAGGTCTCCCGCTCCTTCTTCGAGTAGCCCCGCCATCATGGAGGCCAGCCCCTCCTTGCCAGCCGGATCCAGTGCCGCACCACTGCGGAACAACAAGGAGAGGGAGATTACTGGGATCGTATGATCCTCCACCAACCAGGCCTCGATACCGTCCACACTCACCACCCGCTCGATCTGCATGCCATGCACCGACGAGATGGACAGCGGCACGCGATGCTCACGCTGGCCTAGATAGAAAGCCAGGGCAAAAACTAGGATCGCTGTCGCAATGAGAAGCCATCGAAGCGTGGAGGTGTTTTTGTGTCCAGTCACGAACCGGGGTCTCCGGTAACGGAATCGACAGCGGCATCAGGCAAGAGCTCCCCGGTAACGGATATCTCGTTGCGCAGTACTGCGCGGGCGGCAGCCAGAACTTCGGCCGTGCTCACCGCGGTGATGTGGTCGGGCCAATCTTCCACATCGGCGATACTGCGTCCCGCGGTTAGCGCCGTGCCGAGAACGCGCCCCGGATTGAACAGGCTATCGCGGGCGTAAATAGCCTCCGCGCGAAGACGTTGTTTGGCTTTTTCCACATCTTCATCGGTAACACCACCTTCGAACAGCTCACGCAGTTCCTCCGTCACCGCCGTCTCCAGCCCCGGAAGGCTGCCGCCAGGAGGCGGTGTCCCGTAGAGGATGAGGCTGCCGCCATCGAGACGGGCGCCCTCGTAATAGGCCCCAGCGGATACTGCCACACCTTTTTCTACCACCAGAGAACGGTAAAGACGGCTGGTAGTACCACCGCCAAGAATCTCCGTCAGCACTTCCAAAGCATGGGGCGACGTTTTTTCTTCTTTCGTGACTGAGGCATAGCTGGGGGCTAGATAGGTGCGGCTCCAACTAGGTTGGCGCACACGCTGGTCCTTCAGCACCACGCGCCGCGCTGTTTTCTGGGCCGGCTCGCGCGGGCGCACTCTTGGCGGTACGCTGCGCGCGGGGATAACACCGTAATATTTCTCGGCCAAAGGTTTCAGTTCCTCGGCCGTGATGTCGCCGCTAACGATGAGGATAGCGTTATTGGGGGCGTAGTAGAGGTTATAGAAATCCAAGGCATCCTTGGTGGAAAGGGCCTTGATCTCGTGCTCCCAACCGATGATAGGCGCGCCATAGGGATGGTTCTGGTAGAGGGAAGCTTGTACGCTTTCCTCCAGTCTGGCGGCGGGGTCGTTGTCTGTGCGCATGTGGCGTTCTTCCAGGATCACCTTGCGTTCGGGAAGCACCTTATCGTCGCTGAGTCGGAGGTTAGCCATGCGGTCGGCCTCCAGCTCCATCATCAGTTCCAGACGATCACGGGCTACGCTCTGGAAATAGGCGGTGTAGTCTTGGGATGTGAAGGCATTCTCGCGGCCGCCGTTGCGGGCTACCATGATGGAAAATTCACCGGCAGATACCTTATCGGTGCCCTTGAACATAAGGTGTTCGAGAAAATGAGCGATGCCCGACTTACCCGGCGCCTTATCGGCGGCCCCTACCTTGTACCAGACCATATGCGTGACCACCGGCGCGCGGTGATTGGGCACCACCACTACCTGCAAGCCGTTGTCTAGAGTGAAGGTCTCGGGCCAAAACACCGCACCGCGAGCCTGACCTGAAACCCAGCACAACAGCACGGCGAATACGGCCGCAGGCAGGATCCAACCCGTACGCACCAGTGCTCGAAGAGGCGTGAGACTTTCGTCAGATGTCCTGAGATTACTCATGAGGCGGGAGAATGAAATGCGAATTCGACAGAATTACGGCGACAAAATCCTTCCGGTAATGCCCGACTTAGGGAGAAGCGGAAAGCGAAGAACGGATCGGCGATAGTCTCAAGACGATTACTTGCAGACGTAATTCCCGGAAATATCTACCACCACATCCGTGCACTCCTGGGGCGAAACGGCAGGGCTAGTGGAATTAGCGGCTGGAGGACTGGTGTGGGGCTGACCCTGATGATAGCCGATCACGTCCTGCACCGGATGCTTCTGGGCGGCGACGGGCTGGCCGCTATATGGCTGGGAATAGGGCTGGGGATAGGGCTGGGGCTGGGGATAGGGCTGGGAATAGGGCTGGGGCTGGGGATAGGGCTGGGGATAGGGCTGGCCACCATAGGCGCTATACCCCCCATAATTATAGGTGCCGCTGGGAGTGGCAGCGTAACCGCCAGTATTGGCGCGACCATAAGTCTGGAGAGCCTGGGAAAACACATTCTGAGCGGTGCTTTGCGGGGTCGTCTGGGGTACAGCCTGTCCATAGGCGGACTGTGCAGGATAATTACCCTGTGGTGGATAGGCGCCGCGAGCGCCTGGATGGGTCCCCTGTACAGGATAGCCGCTGTCCGTGCCTTGCACCGGATAAGCACTCTGATAGGCTCCAGGGTAAGTTTTCCGGTAGGACTCTGTGGCGGGCTGCCGCTGCACTAGAACGGCTTGGGGTTGGGGCGCGGCCACAACCGGTGCGACAGACTCAGGGGAAGGACGATAGAGTTCTTCCCCGCTTCCCGGCGGGCGCAAGTCGAAATCAGGCGGGATAGTCAAGGGCGGGCCTGTCAGCACTTCGGATTCTTCGAAGTCGGGCTTCTCCATACCCAGCGCTTTACTGATTTCATGGCGCGTTTCTTCACAAGCGGACAGGCTGAGCGCAACCGCCGTCGCCAGAACAGTAGAGAGTGCACGGTTCCGGGAAAGACCACGGGCCGGTATGGGGAATACGTCTGTCATCGTAAATAACAATATAAACTATCGGAGCGGGTTTTTTAAGAGGTATGGTCAGCAAAAATAGCATCATAGAGTATAATGGCCGCGCCCACAGTAATAGCTGAATCCGCCGCGTTGAATGCCGGCCAGTGAACCCCGGCAGCATGGAAATCGAGAAAATCTACCACTGCGCCGAAACGCAGGCGATCTACGACATTGCCTAGTGCCCCACCCACCACCAAACTGATGGCCAGCACCATCAACCCGCTTGTCACCCGCCGTAGCCACCACACTAGGGCGACCACGATCGCTAGTGCCAGAGCAGTAAGTAACCAAGGCAGCCATTCCGATGACTGTTGGCCCAAGAAGCCGAAGCTAACCCCCCGGTTCCAGACTAAGACAAGATTGAAAAATGGTGTGACGGGAATGATGCGCGGAGGCTGCATAACAATCTCCAGTATCATCCACTTGGAAAGCTGGTCGAGTGCCGTCACCAACACCGCCGCCATCAGCCCGAGTTTCAAGGAATCAAGTCGCATTGCTAATGGCGCTCTTGCAGCGCGCGCACAACCCGCCCTCATCGTCAGTCACTACTTCGGGAAGGACCTTCCAGCAGCGCTGGCACTTGCCGCCTTCGGCAAGAGCCACCCGCACCGCAACGTCTGATACGTCCTCTAGGGTGAAAAACCCATCAGGTGGCACCGCAGTCCCAAAACCAAGGGGATTGCAATCAAGGCCTGAGGTAATGGCGATTTCTGCCATGTCGAGCCCGTCCACGGCTTTTAGGTAGGAATCCCCGGCATGGACCACGGGATGAGCTTGGAGGCTGGAGCCCAGCTGTTTCTCGGCACGTGCGATCTCGATGGCGCCAGTGACGACGCGGCGTAGATCCCGCACTGTTTCCCACTTAGCTGCTAGGTCATCGTTGCGCCAATCCTCGGGAACCTGAGGATAGACCCGCAGATGCACGCTTTCTTCCTCCACCATGCCACCTTCCTCCGCGCGAGTGCGACAAGCTTCTTCGGCAGTGAAGCATAGCACCGGAGCAAGCCAAGTGATGAGATGATGAAAAAGAATGTCCAGCACTGTGCGCGCTGCGAGTCGGCGCGGAGAATCCCGTTCATCGCAATAGAGCGCGTCCTTACGAATATCAAAATAGAAAGCCGATAAGTCCACGGTGCAAAAGGTATGAAGCTCGGTGAAGAAGGCGTGCAAATCGAAGCCATCCAGCGCCCCACGCATGTGCCGGTCCAATTCCCACAAACGGTGCAAAATCCAGCGCTCCAACTTCGGCATATCTTTGGGCGCTACCCGCTCGTCCTCTTTAAAACCGGCGAGATTACCCAGCATATAGCGCATGGTATTGCGTAAGCGGCGGTAGGAATCTACTTGCGCCTTGAGGATTTCCGGTCCAATTCGCAGGTCAGCGGTATAGTCGGAGGTGGCCACCCAGAGGCGCAAAATATCGGCCCCCAAGGTGTCCACGACCTCTTGCGGGGCCACCACGTTGCCCGCAGATTTCGACATCTTGTGGCCTTTTTCATCTAATACGAAGCCGTGGGTAAGCACCGCTTTATACGGTGCTCGCCCTCGCGTGCCACATGATTCCAAAAGTGAGGACTGGAACCAGCCACGATGCTGGTCGGAACCTTCGAGATAGAGCGTCGCCGGGCTTTCCAGATCATTGTGATCCTCCAGAACGAAAGCGTGGGTAGAGCCGCTATCAAACCACACATCTAGAATGTCCGTGACCTGTTCATAAGCATCTGGGTCGTGGAGGTCGCCCAGGAAGCGCGCAGGGTCACCGGAAAACCAAGCGTCGGCCCCCTCTTCCGCCACTACCGCTACGATACGCTCAAGAACCTTTTCGTCACGCAGGGGTTCGCCAGTCTCCTTGTGGGCAAAGACGGTAATGGGTACCCCCCAAGAGCGCTGGCGCGAAACGCACCAGTCGGAGCGGTTTTCTACCATAGTGTAGATGCGGTTACGCCCAGTCGGGGGTACCCAGTGGGTGGCGTCAATGGCGGCCAGGGCTTTTTTGCGTAGGTCGTCCGTTTCCATGGAGATAAACCATTGCGGCGTGGTGCGGAAAATGAGTGGAGCCTTGGAGCGCCAGGAATGAGGGTAGGAATGGGTAAGCTTTCCTGTGGCCAGAAGAGCACCGGATTCATTCAGCGCCTCCACCACAGCGGCATCGGCCTTGAACACATGGAGACCCGCGAACAACGGCACATGGTCGTAGAACAGACCGCCATCATCAACCGTGTGCGGCACCTCCAGCCCCGCTTCTTGGCCCACCTCGAAATCTTCAGCACCGTGACCCGGCGCGATGTGAACGAAGCCGGTGCCAACCTCAGTGGTAACATGGGAACCTTCCACCAAAGGCACATCGAAATCATAGCCATGACCGTGGAAGGGATGGTGGCACACGGTACCAGCAAGTTCGTCAAATTCTAAACGAGCTACTTCATTCCAATTTTTAATCCCTAGGTCAGTTCGCACCTGCGAAGCAAGGCCATCGTTTATAATGAGCTTCTCACCTGTTCGCGCGAAACTGTCTTCTTCAACGTCTCCCACCTCAAAAGCGACATAGGGCATTTTAGACTTGCAGGCGACAGCACGATTGCCAGGCAGGGTCCATGGTGTGGTAGTCCAAATGACCACGGAAGCGCCTTCCAGCCCGGGCCGCGAGGTCGTGACCACGGGGAAGCGTACCCAGACTTGGGTCGATGTGTGATCCGCGTACTCTACCTCGGCTTCGGCCAGCGCCGTCTTTTCCACCACCGACCACATAACCGGTTTTTCGCCGCGGTAGAGGCTTCCGTTCATTAGGAACTTGCCGAGCTCACGAACGATGGCAGCTTCGGCGGTGAAATTCATGGTGGTATATGGGGTATCCCAATCACCATCGACGCCGAGGCGCCGAAACTCTCCGCCTTGGACGGTAATCCAGTGATCGGCGAATTCGCGGCATTCTCGACGGAACTCGAGAATCGGCACCTCATCCTTGTCACAACCCTCAGCACGATATCTTTCCTCGATCTTCCATTCTATAGGTAGGCCGTGGCAGTCCCAACCGGGCACGTAGATCACTTCGCGTCCCAGCATACGTTGTGAGCGGTTGATAATATCCTTCAAAATCTTGTTCAGGGCATGACCGATATGAAGGTGGCCGTTGGCATAGGGAGGTCCGTCATGAAGAATGAATTTCTCGCTGCCCTTATTGACCGTGCGCAGCTTTTCCATCAGTCCGGACTCACGCCAATAGTTAAGGATTTCCGGCTCGCGATCCGGCAGCCGCGCTTTCATGGGAAAGGCCGTGGAGGGGAGAAAGACTGTAGATTTGTAGTCGTTGCCCATGAGAGAGTCCGTATCCGTTCCTTATAGCATTCCGTTTGCCGCGCCGTTCGGTGGCAGAGATGGGACCTCCGCTACCTCACCACCACTGGAGAATCCCGCTAGCACCGCCTTGGCCGCGTTAATATCGTCGGCGATTTGTGCCCGCAATTGGGCTACTTCGTCAAATGTCTTCTCAGGCCTAAGATAATCCGCAAGCGCCACCCGTAGATGACAGCCGGTGAGGTCGTTGCATTCCCCAAAGAGATGCACCTCGAGCATTTTTTTGCCGCCACCGAAGGTGGGGCGAAAACCGAAATTAGCCACACCGTCACGCCATAGAGTTTCTGCTCCCTTATCAACGCCGGCACACACCGCATAGACTCCAGTAGCGGGAATTACGAAATCTTCAAAGTGAACGTTGGCGGTGGGAAATCCCAACTCTCTCCCGCGTCCATCCCCGGGAACCACCCGGCCTTCGATCTCAAATAGGCGGCCAAGAAATACGGTGGCCTCTGCTGGTTCGCCCCCAGCTATGAGTTCACGAATCTTTGTGGAGGAATAGGCGGCGCCCGAGGCATCCACCGCTCGGGGCACCCGGGTAAAAGCGAAGCCCCGTTCGGGAGCCATGCGTTCCAGCAAAGCACAGTCACCTTTACGGCCGTGGCCGAAGACAAAATCATAGCCCGCCACCACATGGCTGGCGGCCACGCCGTTGCATAGCACGCCGGTGATGAAAGCCTCGGCTGTCATTTGTGAAAATTCACGGTCGAAATGCTGGACGAACAGATGGTCCGCCCCTAACACCTCGATACACCTGGCCTTGATACGCATGGGCGTCAACCGGAAAGGAGGAGTGTGGGGCTGGAAAACGCTTCTTGGGTGGGGCTCGAAGGTCATCACCGCATGGGCCACGCCCAACTCACGGGCGAGCTTACCTGCGGTGGAGATCACCGCCTGGTGGCCGCGGTGAACGCCGTCGAAATTCCCCAGCGCAACCACAGATCCCCTTGCTTCCCGCAGCAAATGTGTATAATGGCGAAAGATTCGCATGGGGCCAGTTCCCTTTTCTTCACACCGCCGTCGGGCGGGTGACTCTGTGGTTTTGCGAGAACCTTATGCGGATTGCACGGAGGTGTATAGCTCCCGACGAGCCGTGAATTGGCCACAAAGGGAAAAAGAATGGCTTGGTTCGCCGGTGGCCGCTCCCTTTTTTTGACCCCGCCGTCGGTCTATTGCACATAACGCCCTGTAAATACGTAATCTATAAACACCCGTACGCCTGTGATGCCCTCTTCGAAAAGAATTTCCTGCTTTTACCGTCCACTAGCTGTGCAGGCCACGGCCGTAGGCCTTCTTGTGCTTATCGGAAGCGGCGCACTAGCCCAAGCTGACGCCCAAGTCAAAGATGTGGCACCCGGTACGCGGTTTGAGGTGCGCGCCGACGATCTGCCTGCCCCTGGTGCCACCCCCAGCGCCATCAACCCGCCCACCCGCGCCATGACACGGGACACGCCACAACTGAGAACCCTCCCCGGTTTTACGGCCAACGTCTTCGCGGAAGGATTCGACGATGCCCGCTGGCTCGCAGTGGCTGAAAATGGCGATGTATTCCTGGCTGAATCGGAGGCCGGCCGGATTACCCTGTTACGCGACGATGACGGCGACGGAACGGCCGATACCATTGTCACCTACGCCGAGGGCTTCAAAAATCCCCACGGCATGGCCCTCAGGAAGCGCTGGCTTTACGTGGCTGACACACAGCGGGTACGGCGCCTGCCCTACCGCCCGGGCCTGGTCCGGCCCGCCGGACCCACACAGCTTGTCACTGCCGGCGGCGCGCTAGGTCCCGGTAACGGCCACTGGACGCGGAATCTGGCCTTTCACCCCGACGGTACGCATTTCTACGTAGCCATCGGTTCAGGCGGCAATATCGGCGAGGAACCCCTGCCCCGCGCTTCGGTGCAGGAGTTCACCCTGGACGCCTCGCACCGCGAGAGCTTCGCCACGGGGCTGCGCAACCCGGTGGGCATCGCCTTTTATCCCGGCACCAAGGATCTTTACGTGGTGGTCAATGAACGCGACCAACAGGGCGATGGGCTGGTGCCCGACTATTTGACGCGACTCCACCGAAACGGTTTCTACGGTTGGCCCTATGCCTATATGGGACCCCATCCGCAGCCCGGACTTGCGAAGAAACGCCCTGATCTGGTGGAAAAGACGATCCTGCCCGACCTTTTGTTCGAGTCCCATTCCGCGCCTTTGGGGCTGGTATTCTACAGCGGTGGACAGTTTCCCAAGGACTATCACGGTGATGCCTTCGTAGCCCTGCACGGGTCGTGGAATGCGGCGCAGCCCCGGGGCTATATGGTGGTACGGGTTCCCTTCAAGGATGGCCGTTCGCAGGGGCATTACGAAGCCTTTGTTACCGGATTCTGGACCGTGGGCGAGAAGACCGCCCGGGTGGTGGGCCGCCCCGCCGGGCTTGCACTGGCCAAGGACGGCAGCCTGCTCATCGCTGACGACGTGGGCAACCGTATCTGGCGGGTGGCTCATACGCCCTAGGGCACCTGTATGAAGTTTAATGGACGGGCCCCGTGTCAAGGGCAAGAACTGGCAACCGGTAGACACCAGCACGGCTGGCTACAGTTTCATGGGAGCCTGCAAACTTGGTTTAAAGGCCGGCAAAAGCGGAAATTCTAACGTTCCACACCCATCAAGGAATCGGCGAAAACCACCGGCGAGAAGGGCCGCAGGTCGTCTATGGCCTCGCCCACGCCCACGGCGTGAACCGGCATGGCGAATTTGTCGGCCAGCGCCACCAGCACCCCACCGCGCGCAGTGCCATCGAACTTGGTCACCGCCAGCCCCGTCACGTTGACCATTTCACTAAAGGTCTCCACCTGCGAATGGGCATTTTGGCCGGTAGTGGCGTCGAGTACCAGAAGGCAGCTATGCGGGGCAGAGGCATCAGCTTTCTGGATGACATAGAAAATCTTTTGCAGTTCTGCCATCAGGTTTTTCTTGTTCTGCAGGCGACCAGCGGTATCAATGAGAAGCACATCGGCCTTCTTGCACCGCGCCTTTTTCATGGCGTCGAAGATAAGGCCAGAGGCGTCAACTCCTGGCGCCCCGGAAATCACCGGGCACCCCGCCCGCTTGCCCCATATTTCCAGTTGTTCTGCTGCGGCAGCGCGAAAAGTGTCGCCCGCCACCAGCATTACCGACAAACCGTCATCGGCATAGATCTTGGCAAGCTTACCGATGGTGGTGGTCTTACCGCTGCCATTGACGCCCACCACAAGAATCACATAGGGCTTATAATCAGAATTGGGGACCAGCGGTTTAGCTACCGGTTTGAGAATATCGGCGACGCTGTCGGCAAGTATTTCGCGCAACCGATCGGGGGAGATTTCTTCGTGGAAACGGTGACGCTCTAGAGAACCCACCAGCTGGCTTGCCGTGGCCACGCCCATGTCAGCAGAAATCAGGAGGTCTTCAAGATCTTCCAGAGTCTGGGCATCGAGCCTGTGGTTAGTGAAGATTTTTGCCACACCGTCACTCATGCGCTGTGAGGAGCGGCTCAACCCCGAGCGCAGCCGCGACAGCCAGCCACCTATAACATGGCCGGTCATGCCGCCGCTCCGCTTGGGACAGCATTCGTGACAGCAGTGGCCAGCACCTCAGCCGTGAGTTCTGCCCCCTCCGCTGTTTCGCACAGCCCATTTACTTTGGCGCGGACAATATGGCCCGTGGGCGCCTTCCCTTCGAGACGCACCGGGGCAAGAGCCTCGCTGTGGCCCCAACCGGGGCGTTCCACCAATACGGTCACTTCGCTGCCTATCAAGGAGCAGAGATACCTGTCCAGAGCAGCCTTCCCAGCGTCACGTAGCTCTGCCGCACGCTCTTTGCGCGTAGACTTAGCCACATGCGACATACGCGCCGCTGGCGTGCCCGGACGCGATGAGAATGGGAACACATGGAGATAGGTCAAGCCGCATTCCTCTATGAAGGATAATGTGTTTTCGAACATAACCGCCGTCTCAGTGGGAAAACCAGCAATAAGGTCGGCACCGAAAACTATCCCCGGGCGGCGACGGCGAAGCGTCCGGCATAGATCCAGGGTCTGGTCTCGGCTGTGACGGCGTTTCATGCGCCGTAAAATCACGTCATCACCGGCTTGTAGGCTCAAGTGAAGATGCGGCATTACTCGGGGTTCCAATTCCACGAGTGAGAGAAGGTCTTCCTCTAAACAGGCAGGATCGAGGGAAGATAGGCGCAGGCGGGAAATTTCCGGAACCTGCGCTAACAGGCGGCGTACCGCACTTCCAAGCGTTACGCCCCCCGGTAGATCGTCCCCGTAAGAGACGAGATCAATCCCGGTAAGAATGAATTCTCGGTAGCCGTTGGTGGCAAGGACGCGAGCCTGTGCGATGATTTGCCCTAGGGGGATACTGCGACTGGGACCGCGGGCGGCGGGAATAATGCAAAAGGTGCACTTATGATCACAACCCTGCTGGACTTGGAGGAAGGCGCGGCTACGGCCCTTGAAACCCGATACCAGATGGGGCACCGTTTCGTTTACCATCTTCATATCGGAAACGACGATGGGCGAGCCTTCTTCCATATCGCGTGTCAGAAACCGAGCGGGATTCAGTTTCTCGGTATTGCCCAGCACCCGATCCACCTCTGGCATGGCGGCGTAGCTCCTTGGGGAAAGCTGAGCGGCGCATCCAGTGACGACGATACGGGCCTGGGGGCTTTCGCGGCTCAAACGGCGGATAGTCTGGCGCGTCTGGCGCTCGGCCTCCTCCGTCACCGCGCAGGTATTGATCACCACGGTTTCCTTTCCCCGTTCCTCGTTTCCCATGTGAACGTGGTCGCGGATAATCTCGGATTCGAAGCTATTGAGACGGCAACCCAACGTCACTACACGCACCACGCCCGCAGTTTCGGAGGCTTCCTGCTTTTCTATTCCCCATCTACTCATAACGTCTTCCCTGCCGTCATCAGGATTTCAAAAGGCTTTCATCCAGTTCGCCGCTGAAACTTGACGAAGCTGGCCCTGTCAACAATATATGGTCGTCGGCGAGCCATTCTACTACAAGTGCACCGCCATCAAGCACAACCCCAGCCCGGCGTTCGGCCAGCCCCCGGCGGTTAGCCGCCACCAGCGCCGCGCAGGCTCCTGTGCCGCAAGCAGTGGTGATGCCGACACCGCGCTCCCAGACGCGCATACGCAGTTTTTCTGGGGAAAGTATCTGCACCACTTCTACATTGGTGCGTTCAGGAAACAGGAGATGGCGTTCCAGCCTTGGCCCCAGCGTTTCCAGCGGCACCGATTCTGCATCATCCACGAAGAACACCAGATGGGGATTCCCCATACCCACCACACAACCATCGACAAGTGGGCCTTCCGAGATGCCGGGATGGTTACTGTCGACGGCCTCAGCCAAGGGAATGTCGCGCCAGTCAAAGACCGCCCGGCCCATATCTACCGCAATATGGCCCTCAGGCGTTTTCTCAGCGTCGCGTAACCCACCTTCGGTACCGATCACTACATGGTCGGCCTCGGATTTTGAAAGTAGGAGTGAAGCCACGCAGCACGCGGCGTTACCGCAGGCTGCCACCTCGCCACCATCGGCGTTGAAGATGCGCATAAACACGTCAGCCAGCCCGTCATCACCCTTCTCCATTACGATCACCTGATCGCAACCCACGCCGGTATGGCGATCGGCGATAGCGCTTACGGCTGCCGCGTCGATGGCCATGGCCGTCTCTCGTGCGTCGAGGATGACAAAATCGTTGCCAAACCCGTGCATCTTTATGAATGGCGTGCTGTTCATAAGCGCCATATAGAGTGCGGTGAGTGGGAAGTCCACCCGAATCGAAAAGAAGGCCGAAGCACGGGTAAAAACACCCGACGTACACAGCTTGACTTGGAACCTAGCCGCGCCTACATTCCGCGCCATTCACGCTTTATGTAGCGAAAATGAAAGCTCCTACGCCCCCGAGGGTCGGAGTCCACCAGCCCGCGAGTTTCGTGCACTGGTGCTTTTTCGCTTTGGCCATTGGCAACTATAAGGACGTACATGTTTGAAAATTTGACCAGTCGTCTCGGCAACGCCTTCGACCGCCTAAAAGGCCGCGGCGCACTGTCGGAATCCGACATCGACGAGGCCCTGCGCGAGGTCCGTGTAGCCCTTCTCGAGGCCGATGTAGCATTGCCTGTGGTCAAGAATTTCATCGCTCAGGTCAAGGAAGGCGCCAAGGGCAAGGAGGTGGTAAAAAGCACCACCCCGGGCCAGATGGTGGTCAAGATCGTCAATGACCACCTAGTGGAGACACTTGGTAGCAACAATGTTCCCCTCGACCTTGCTGCCGCGCCACCGGTTGCGCTCCTGCTTGCCGGTCTACAAGGTTCGGGAAAGACCACCACCTGCGCCAAGATCGCATGCGACCTCTTCAACAGAGAAAAGAAGAAGGCGCTGATGGCCTCCCTAGATGTCTACCGTCCTGCTGCGCAAGAACAGCTTGCCACGCTGGGTCGAGAGGCGAGTATAGCCACGCTGCCAATTATTACCGGAGAAAAACCACTGGACATCACAAAACGTGCTCTAGAGACGGCAGCGCGGGAAGGCTTCGACTTGGTGCTGCTGGACAGCGCCGGACGCGGCCATATTGATGATGCTCTGATGGATGAGCTAGCCGCCGTGGTCGAGCTAGCAGTACCCAAGGAAACACTGCTTGTGGCCGATGCCATGACCGGCCAGGACGCGGTGCGTGTGGCCCAGAGCTTCCACGACAAGATCACACTTACGGGGATCGTGCTCACCCGTATAGACGGTGACGCCCGTGGCGGCGCGGCCCTGTCCATGCGTGCGGTGACAGGGTGCCCCATAAAGTTGCTTGGAACCGGGGAGAAGCTGGATGCACTGGAGGCCTTTCATCCCGACCGCATCGCTTCGCGTATTCTCGGTATGGGCGATGTGGTAGGGCTGGTAGAAAAGGCCACCGAGGTCATCGACCAGAAAAAAGCGGAACAGCTAGCGCGCAAGATCCAGAAAGGTGGTTTCGACCTAGAGGACTTTGCCACGCAGCTAGCCCAGATTTCTAAAATGGGTGGTATGAACGGCCTCATGGGGTTAATTCCCGGCGTCGCCAAAGTCAAGAAACAGATAAAAGAGGCCAACTTGGACGAGAGCCTGGTTAAGCACCAACAGGCAATTATTGCGTCCATGACACCAGCCGAACGTCGGCGTCCAGAAATTCTCAAGGCGTCACGCAAGAAACGCGTGGCCGCCGGCTCCGGAACCACCGTGGCCGATGTGAACCGGCTGCTCAAGCAGTTTAAGGGGATAAGCCAGGCAATGAAACGCATGGGGAAAATGGGAGACAAGGGAATCCCCACCGACTTGCTGCGCCAGAGCATGCCCGGCGGCTCTCTTAAATTCCCATGATTTTTCAATTTATTTAAAGAATAACCAGAAAGAAGAGACGCATACATCATGGCACTAAAGATCAGAATGGCCAGAGGCGGTGCTAAGAAACGCCCCTTTTACCGCATTGTCATCACCGATTCCCGCATGCCCCGGGACGGTCGCTTCATCGAGCGGGTGGGCACCCATAATCCCATGGTGGCTAAGAACCACCCCGACCGTGTGACCCTGAAGAAAGATCGCATTAAATACTGGCTCGGCGTTGGCGCCAAGCCCAGCAACCGTGTGGCCTGTTTCCTGGCCGATGTGGGGCTGTGCGAAAAGCCACCTATCCCTGAACAGACCAAGAAAGACAAGCCCAAGGCCAAGACTCTGGAGCGCCTAGCCGCCAAGGAAGAAGCCAAGAAGGCCGCTATCGAGGCCAAGGAGGAGGAAACCAAAGCGAAGGAGGAACCACCCGCCGAGGAAGAGGTGAAGGAGGAACCACCCGCCGAGGAAGAGGTGAAGGAGGAACCACCCGCCGAGGAAGAGGCGAAGGAGGAACCATCCGCCGAGGAAGAGGCGAAGGAAGAACCACCCGCCGAGGAAGAGGCGAAGGAGGAAGATAAGTCCTAGGCCAAAACCGTCACGGCCAAGGGGTCCGCCATGCAGCCAACCGCAGTTACACAGTCTGAATGGGTTTGTGTCGGCGTCGTTACCGGCGTCCACGGCGTGCGTGGCGCACTTCGCATCAAGAGTTTTACCACTGACCCTGTCAATGTGGCCGCTTATGGCAAAGTCGTGGTGGGAAAGGGGCAGGACAGCGTCGCCATGCGCGTTACCAGCCAGGCCAATGACGCGGTAGTGGTGGAAATGGAAGGCGTCTCGAACCGCAGCGCCGCAGAAGCGCTAAAGGGCAAGAAGCTCTACGTGCCACGCGCGGCACTGCCAGCGCCGGAAGGAGACGAATACTATCATGGTGACCTTGTGGGCCTAGATGTACGTTCCTTGGAAGGGACGGCGCTTGGAACTATCCAGGCGGTACACAATTACGGCGCCGGGGACATCCTTGACATACGCACCGCAGATGGCAGCGGGATTATGCTACCCTTTACCCACGAAGCAGTTCCTGAGGTAAACCTAGCAGCAGGCTATGTGGTAACAGATCCACCGCGTTGGCAAGGAGAAAACGAGGAGCAAGACGCGGAGAGAGGCCATGAGAACGGGAGCAAAGAGAGATGAGTGAGGCCACGACACCGTGGACTGCTACCGTGCTGACCCTACTCCCGGAGATGTTTCCGGGGCCTTTAGGGTACTCTCTGGCGGGGCGGGCACTGAAAAATAACGATTGGGTGATGGAAACGGTGGACATTCGTGGTTTTGCGAGCGATAAACACCGCACCGTGGACGACACGCCTTTCGGCGGGGGGCCGGGCATGGTGATGCGCCCCGATGTCGCCGCCGCAGCACTGGACTCGGTACAGGGTAAAACCGGTACCACGGGAGCCCGTACGGCGATCTATCTTTCGCCCCGAGGACGGTTACTGACCCAGACACGGGTTGGCAAACTGGCTGCGGATAAGGGTGTAGTCCTGTTGTGTGGCCGCTACGAGGGGCTGGATGAACGTGTGCTGGAGACGCGCGGCATCGAGGAGATCAGCCTCGGTGATTATGTACTCTCCGGTGGTGAACCAGCAGCCATGGTGTTAATTGATGCCTGTGTGCGTCTGCTTCCTGGCGTTGTCGGCGACGCGGCCGTATTGGAGGAGGAAAGTTTCGAGGAGGGATTACTGGAATATCCCCACTATACCCGACCCCAGGCATGGGCCGGCATGGGGGTACCCGAAATATTGTTATCTGGGCATCACGAAAATATCCGTGCCTGGCGCCGCGAGATGGCTGAAAAAACGACGCGTGAGCGCCGTCCCGATCTGTGGGAGGCTCATCTACGACAGCGACAGAGCAAGAGGGAGTAGATAGGAAAGACAGGGGCCAACGCGGACAAGACGCCCCACGCGGTAGTATTTCAGGGAAAGACGCGGCAGACGAGATAGGAAACAGTGCCATGGACATGATCGAGCAGATTGAAAGTGAACAAATCGAAAAATTGACAGCGGACAAAACCATTCCGCAATTCGCCGCTGGTGACACCCTGCGCGTCCATGTCAAGGTGGTGGAGGGTACCCGCGAGCGAATCCAAATCTTCGAGGGCGTGTGCATCGCCCGCAAGAACGCCAGGGTCAACTCCTCCTTCACCGTGCGCAAGATTTCCTACGGAGAGGGCGTGGAACGCGTGTTTTCTCTCTACTCCCCACGCATCGATAAGATCGAGGTAGAGCGCCGTGGCCAAGTGCGCCGGGCTAAGCTCTATTACCTGCGCGGCCGCACCGGCAAACGCGCCCGCATCGCCGAGAAAATAATTCACGGCGATGGCGCCGCTAAAGCCAAGGAGGTGGCCACTGCTGCCGATTTTGAGGCCGCCGAGATGGAAGCTGCAGTAAGCGACACGACGCAGGAAAAGGAGAACGCATCAGAAGAAACTGCCGCCGTTGAAACCGAGGAGAAGACAGAGAAAACGCCGAAAAAGGCGGAAAACAAGACAGACTGACGGGGATAGTGCTTTCGTCCTTCTTTCTGCTATTTTTTCTGATGGCGGTGTGTTCCTTCCCTTCCTTCGCCTCACCGAACCACGCAGCTAGTTCTATGTCCGAGCCCCGTACCCTTTTCGATAAAATCTGGACTAACCATGTGGTGGATCGGTCTGAAGACGGCATTTGTCTTCTGTATATCGACCGCCACCTCGTCCACGAGGTGACCAGTCCCCAAGCTTTCGAGGAACTGCGTAACGCCGGGCGTAAAGTACGGCGGATAGATGCCACTTTAGCAGTGCCCGACCACAACGTACCCACCACCAACCGCGCGGCAGGCATCGACGATCCCGAATCGCGGCTTCAGGTGGAAACCCTGACGCAGAATTGCGAGGAATTCGGTATTCCCTATTTCGCTATGGACGACCTGCGGCAAGGGATCGTCCATATCATCGGGCCGGAACAGGGTTTTACTCAACCCGGGATGACCATCGTCTGTGGGGATTCCCATACCTCTACTCACGGCGCCTTCGGGGCGCTGGCCTTCGGTATCGGCACCTCTGAAGTGGAACACGTTCTGGCCACCCAAACCCTGCCTCAGGCTCCAGCAAAAAATATGCGCATCACCGTGGAGGGCAGCCTTGGTATCGGCGTGACTGCCAAGGATGTGATTTTGGCTATTATTGGCAAGATCGGCACCGCCGGCGGTACCGGTTATGTGATCGAATATGCCGGGACCGCTATCGAGGGAATGTCCATGGAGGAACGCATGACCGTGTGCAACATGTCCATCGAGGCCGGTGCCCGGGCGGGGCTGATTGCGCCAGACGAGACCACATTCAAGTACCTCTCAGGCCGTCCCCTAGCACCCAAGGGCACCACGGAAAAACAGGCCGTATCCTACTGGCGGACCCTGCCTTCTGACAGGGGTGCGCATTATCACCGCGAGGAAAGACTGGATGCCGCCACGATCGCGCCACAGGTATCCTGGGGCACTAGTCCCGAACAAGTGATCCCCATTACCGGAAACGTGCCCATTCCTGAGGAGGAATCCAACCCAGCACACCGCGCGGCTATAGAACGCGCGCTGGACTACATGGGACTTGAGCCCGGCACCAAGCTTACCAACGTGGCTATTGACCACGTCTTTATCGGCTCCTGCACCAATGGACGCATCGAAGACCTGCGCGCGGCAGCGGCTCTGGCCAAGGGCCGTAAGGTAGCCGAGGGCGTCACCGCCATGGTGGTCCCGGGCTCTGGCCTAGTGAAGGAACAGGCGGAGGAGGAAGGCCTCGACCGGGTGTTCCTGGAGGCCGGGTTCCAGTGGCGCGAGCCGGGCTGCTCCATGTGTCTCGCCATGAACCACGACAAGCTGAAGCCTAAGGAGCGCTGTGCCTCCACATCGAATCGCAATTTTGAGGGCCGTCAGGGCCGTGGTGGACGCACCCATCTAGTGAGCCCGCAGATGGCTGTGGCAGCTGCCATTGCCGGACATCTCACAGACGCACAGGAAATGGAATAGCCATCATGGAGAAATTTATCATCCTCACCGGCGTCGCCGCCCCCCTGCCCATGGAAAACGTCAACACTGACATGATTATCCCCAAGCAGTTTCTCAAGACCATCAAACGCACGGGGCTGAGAGAGGGGCTGTTTTACGAGCACCGCTTCAACGATCAAGGCAAGGAAATCGAGGATTTCGTGCTTAATCGCTCGCCTTACCACAAAGCTAAAATTCTCATCACGGAAGGAAATTTCGGCTGTGGCTCGTCGCGCGAGCACGCCCCCTGGGCCCTGCTGGACTTTGGAATCCGCTGCATTATTGCACTATCATTCGCCGACATTTTTCGTAACAACTGTTTCCAGAACGGTATTTTGCCCATCACTCTGCCCCAAGAAGACATCGATAGGCTGATGGATGGTGTGGAGCGCGGGACCAACGCCGTGCTTACCGTAGACTTGGAGGCCCAGACCATCACGGGACCGGATGACAGTAGTATTTCTTTCGACATAGACCCCTTCCACAAGCAATGCTTGTTGGAAGGCCATGACAACATCGCCCTGACCATGAAGAAAAAGGACAAAATCGCCGATTTCGAGGCGCAGCAGAAACAGGAACAACCCTGGCAGTGGATCGGACAAGCGTAAGGAGACGGCGGGAAATGAACGATGTTAAGACTATTCTCATGCTCGATGGCGATGGCATTGGTCCGGAGGTGATGCGCGAGACACGTCGCGTCATCGACTGGTTCAGCGCCAACGGCGGCACCCGGTACGAACTCACTAACGGACTTGTGGGTGGGGCTTCCTACGACGCCCATGGCCAGCCGCTGACTGACGATACCCTAAAACTAGCGTCGGAAGCCGACGCGGTGTTGCTGGGTGCAGTAGGCGGCCCACAATGGGAAGACCTGAACTTCGACAAGAAGCCTGAGCGCGGCCTTCTAGGCCTGCGCAAGGAGCTTGGTCTGTTCGCCAACCTGCGGCCTGCAGTGGTGTTTGAAGCGCTGGCCGAAGCCTCCACCCTGAAGACCGATATTGTGGCCGGACTCAACATGATAATCGTGCGTGAGCTTACCGGCGGCATCTATTTCGGCGAGCCGCGCGGGGTGGAGAAGCTTCCCGATGGTAGCAGGAAGGGCGTCAACAGCCTTGTCTATACCAGTGATGAAGTGGAGCGTATCGCCCGTGTGGCTTTCGACCTAGCCAAGAAGCGGAACGGAAGACTGTGCTCAGTGGACAAAGCAAATGTGCTAGAATGCACGCTCATGTGGCGCGAGACGGTGGAACAGGTGCACGCCGACTATCCGCAGGTGGCACTCTCTCACATGTACGTAGACAATGCCGCCATGCAGCTTGTGCGTGACCCAAAACAGTTTGACGTGATTGTCACTACTAATATGTTCGGCGATATCCTTTCCGACTGTGCCGCCATGCTCACAGGGTCGCTGGGAATGCTCCCTTCAGCCTCTCTCGGAGAGAAGTGTGCGGACGGACGCATCCCTAGCATGTACGAACCGGTTCACGGTAGTGCCCCGGACATCGCGGGTAAAAACCTGGCTAACCCTCTGGCCGCCATTTTGAGTTTCGCCATGATGCTACGTTATTCCTTCGATGACACCACTTCCGCCGACACCCTAGAAGACGCAGTAAAGAGGCTCCTAGTAAGTGGTGCACGCACCGCCGACATCATGGAGGCGGGCGGGCGGCAGGTTTCCACCTCCGAAATGGGTGACGCCATCCTTTTCGAGCTAGAAAATACAGCTTCGTAAAGGGTCAGCAGGCTTGAAATACCCGGTGTCCGGGCGTAAGTCATAGGCCGCGCATACAAAAATAAGAGAACAAGATGTGCTACAAAGTCGCCGTGGTGGGTGCCACTGGAAACGTGGGCCGTGAAATGCTGCAGACCCTTGCCGAACGGGCATTCCCCATCGACGAGGTGGTGGCGCTTGCCTCCAGCCGTTCGGCCGGGCGTGAGGTTTCCTTCGGCAAGGACAAGATGCTGAAAGTGGAAGCCCTGGACAATTTCGACTTTTCCGACACCCAGATTGTATTGTCATCGCCAGGGGCCAAGACGGCAGCAGCCTTCGCGCCGCGTGCCACAAAAGCCGGTGCTGTAGTCATCGATAACAGCTCGTATTTCCGCATGGACGAAGACGTGCCGCTAGTAGTGCCTGAGGTCAATCCAGAAGCCATCGCTGGCTATACGGCGCGCCATATTATCGCTAACCCCAACTGCTCCACCATTCAAATGGTAGTGGCGCTAAAACCCCTGCACGACCTAGCACCAATTAGGCGCGTGGTAGTAGCTACCTACCAATCCACCTCAGGTGCAGGACGCGAAGCCATGGACGAACTATTCAACCAGACCCGCGCCATTTACATGAACAGTCCTGTGGAAAAGGCCTTCTTCACCAAGCAAATCGCCTTTAACGTGATCCCCCATATCGACATCTTCATGGAGAACGGCGACACCAAGGAGGAATGGAAAATGGTGGTGGAGACCAAGAAAATCATGGGCCCTAGAATCGAGATCTCGGCCACATGCGTACGGGTACCAGTATTTATCGGTCATGGCGAGGCAGTACACGTGGAGTTCGAAAAGCCGCTCCCCGAGGACGAGGCACGCGAGGCCCTGAAGGCGGCACCGGGAATCTCGGTGGTAGACCACCGCACCGATGAAGGCTATGTGACGCCGGAGGAATGCGCTGGAGAGGACCCAATCTATGTAAGCCGTATCCGCACTGATGCCAGCGTGGAACACGGGCTAGCCATGTGGGTGGTGACCGACAATTTGCGTAAGGGAGCAGCCCTCAACGCCGTGCAGATCGCCGAAGTTCTAGCTGCTGAGTATCTATGAATAGCTACTAGGAGATTTTCTGGTAGGGTAGAGGCGTCAGGTGCGCGGCTTGGAAGGGAAGGTCTGCGCTACATATCCGGAAACCCGGATACTCCTGACGCCTCTGTAGAGCCCGCGAAGGCCCTGTGGCGTGTGAAAGCAACGGGTAACCCAACCACCCATCCAGACTCTCGTGCGGTTTGTGCGCCCCAGATCTACACGCCCCGCGGTCTAAACAGGCGACGATCCCGATGCCGAATCCGCAAACCCAGCATCTAGATACTTACCCATAAAAGGAAGACCTGTCCCTAGCCTCCAGCATCACCCGCCCTGATAGACGGGTTCTCCAACGTGACCGCCGGATCCCCCACCGGGGGCGGAGACACCTGAAAGCCGAGGCGGGACCTCCCCCCTGGCGACCGAACTTCCCCATGCATCATACATAAAGGAAAACAACCGCCACGACAGCCGGGCCGCCGGTTGCCCGGAAGGCCCGATTCCGGAATATCCCCCTGTCTTGACTATAGACCGCATTACCAGGCAACAGTCGCAACACGCGAGACGTACCGAAACTTTCACGCTCCGCATAGAATAAAGACAAAATTATTTTCCAAAATCAATAATAATATAAAGTAATCATTAAATTTCTTGTGAATAAAAAGTATAGTAATACACATTTTATCCACAAGTTGTCCACAGGGTTATTATTGGAGTTTGATAATTAAGAGAAAAATTGTGATAATAAAATAAACATTAAAAGGAGATAGTTCGCCGTTACTAAGAGAGAAAAGGCCACGGCTGGCGACATGCTGGTTATTGTAAAACTGTACATCCAAGGGTAACACCAAATGCTAACATCCCGATTTAACGGTGGAAGCTGGCTGCTGCAAGCTCCCCATAATCAACGCACGGCCTTGGTGCCTGGCCATTTACAGGCCTTATTACCCTTCACCGCCTAAGGGACCACGGAAGAACTCATGGCTATGCGCTCATGACTAACAAAAACCGTCCTCTTTCACCACATCTGCAGGTCTACCAACCACAGATCACATCTGTGCTCTCCATCCTTCACCGCATTACCGGCGTAGCCCTGACCGTGGGTGCGCTGCTACTAGTATGGTGGCTAGCCGCCGCTGCAGCGGGACCTGAAACCTTTGAGATCGCGCGCGCCTTCTGGGTATCGTGGTTTGGTCAGATGTTACTGCTGGGCTTAACTTTTGCCCTGTTTTATCACCTGTGCAGCGGCATTCGGCACCTAGCCTGGGACCTAGGCTACGGTTTTGATCTAGGCACCGCCACCCTTACCGGATGGCTAGTGATAGCAGGGGCCGGCGCCATGACGTTAGCCACGTGGCTCTACGCCTGTTCTGTTACCGGAATCCTACCATGAACGCCCCTAACAACGGTACCGGACAGAACGAAACTGCGGAGAGCGCTGTCTCTCACTGGTGGAGACAGCGGCTCACTGCTATTTTTCTGGTGCCCCTTGTTCTATGGTTCACGGCCTCTTTCGTGTCTCTCTCGAATGCCGGGATATCCATGGTGCGGGAGTGGATTGCCTCGCCTGGAACGGCCTTGTTTTTAGCCATCTTCATGGCCGTCCTGTTTCGCCATATACAGCTAGGGCTTGAGGTAGTGGTCGACGACTATGTCCACACTCGTGGATGCAACCGCTCTACAATCATGCTTATCCGCCTTGCCTGCGGTCTTGGCATCGTAGTGGCGTGGCTATCCATATTATGTATCTATTTCGACGGCCAGGCTAGGTGAGCATATCGTACGAAATCACCGATCACAGTTATGACGTGATCGTCGTCGGCGCCGGTGGAGCAGGCCTGCGCGCCACGCTAGGCATGGCCGCTGCCAAGCTCAAAACGGCCTGCATCACCAAGGTCTTTCCTACCCGCAGCCATACTGTGGCCGCCCAAGGTGGAATCAGCGCCGCTTTAGGAAATATGGGCGAGGATGACTGGCGCTGGCACATGTATGACACGATCAAAGGCTCCGACTGGCTCGGCGACCAGGATGCTATTGCCTACATGTGTCGTGGGGCGCCGCAGGCAGTGATCGAGTTAGAACATCTGGGAGTGCCTTTCTCACGCACGCCTGAGGGGAAAATTTATCAGCGTCCCTTCGGCGGCATGACTACCCATTTTGGTAAGGGTGAGGCGCGGCGCACCTGCGCCGCCGCCGACCGCACCGGCCACGCCATCCTGCATACCCTCTATCAACAGTCGTTGTGCCACGAGGCCAAATTTTTCATCGAGTTCCTTGTTCTCGACCTAATCATGGATGAGAAGGGGGTCTGTCGCGGAGTCATGGCCTGGAACTTCAATGACGGTACTATGCATCGTTTTGTAGCTCACATGGTAGTGCTAGCCACCGGTGGGGTGGGCCGCACCTATTTTTCCTGCACCTCGGCCCATACTTGTACCGGCGACGGTGGTGGCGTGGCACTACGGGCCGGCTTGCCCCTGCAGGATATGGAGTTCTCCCAGTTTCACCCCACCGGGATCTACGGCGTCGGTGTGCTCATCACTGAAGGCGCGCGTGGCGAGGGCGGGTTCCTTATTAATGCCGAGGGTGAACGTTTCATGGAACGTTATGCTCCCCACACAAAGGACCTAGCCTCACGTGACGTCATTAGCCGCTCTATCACCGTAGAAATCCGGGAAGGCCGTGGCTGCGGGCCAAAGAAGGACCATGTGCACCTTAATCTCAGTCATATCGATCCTGTAGTGTTGTATGAACGCCTACCAGGCATTCTAGAATCGGCAAAGATTTTCGCTAATGTGGATATCACCTGCGAACCCATCCCCGTTCAGCCCACTGTGCATTACAACATGGGCGGCATCCCTACCAATATTCACGGCGAGGTCTTAGCCCCCACAAAGGACGATCCTGATGCCGTGGTGCCAGGTCTAATGTCCATTGGTGAGGCGGCCTGCGTCTCCGTCCATGGCGCCAACAGACTAGGCTCCAATTCGTTGCTCGATCTCGTTGTCTTCGGCCGCGCCGCAGCTCTGCGCTGTGCTGAAATCATCGTCCCCGACGCCACCCACAAATCCCTGCCAAAAGACGCGGGGGAAGTTGCCCTGCAACGCTTGGACAAGGCCCGTTACGCCAACGGTGGTACACCTACCATGGAGCTTCGCCTTGAACTGCAGCACTGTATGCAGACCTTTGCCCCGGTCTTCCGCAGCGCTCCACTCATGACCGAGGGCCTAGCCAAGCTTAAACATATTTGGCAGCAATACAGCGATCTTGCCGTCTCCGACCGTTCGCTAATCTGGAACAGCGATCTGGTGGAGGCCCTAGAATTCGACAACCTGCTCAGACAGGCCGTTATCAGCCTCACCTGCGCATTCAACCGCACCGAAAGCCGCGGCGCCCACGCCCGTGAGGATTTCCCCGAGCGTGACGACGACAATTGGATGAAACATTCCCTTGCCTGGCTCGACGACAAGGGCAGAGTCAGCACAGGATTCCGCCAGGTCTGTCTTGATCCCAAAATGGAGGGCGTAGAGAGCATTCCTCCCGAGCCCAGAGTCTACTAGGATCGGAGACGTAAAATACCGATTTGCGAAAAAACCGCCGTGGAAACAGATGCCGTAGAGGACACCGCCCCATGGTAGAATTCACGCTACCGCCTAACTCTAGAATCGTGAAGGGTCACTCCCACTACGCACCACGCGCGGCCACCAATACCAAGACTTTCTGCATCTATCGCTGGAACCCAGACGACAGCGACAGCCCGCGCCTGGACAGCTATGAGATAGACCTCAACGCTTGTGGTCCCATGGTTCTGCACGCCCTGATCAAGATCAAAAGCGAGGTGGACAGTACACTTACTTTCCGCCGTTCCTGCCGCGAGGGTATTTGCGGCTCCTGCGCCATGAACATCGACGGCACCAATACTCTGGCCTGTCTCAAGCCTATTTCAGAGGTAAAGGGTAAAATAAAGATCTACCCTTTACCCCATATGCCGGTAGTTAAGGACCTGGTGCCGAACCTGAGCGAAATCTACCGCCAATACGCCTCAATCACCCCTTGGCTACGGGCTGGCGCCCCTCCAGATGCAGACTGCGAACGGTTACAATCGCCTGAGAAACGCGCGGCATTGGACGGATTATATGAGTGCGTGCTGTGCGCCGCTTGTTCCACCGCCTGTCCAAGCTATTGGTGGAACGGCGATAGGTTTTTAGGGCCGGCCATCTTGTTGCAAGCCTATCGCTGGCTTGCCGATAGCCGTGACGAAGCCCGCGAAGAACGGCTTAATCAGCTTGATGATACCTTTAAGCTTTACCGCTGCCACACCATTATGAACTGCACCAAGACCTGCCCCAAGAATCTCAACCCCGCCCGCGCCATCGCTGAGATCAAAAAATTACTACTCGAACGCGTCTGACTCCGACGACGGCTAGGGGAAGTCTAGCTTACTCCAGTTTCACTGCCAGATCCTCTGCTCTTAGATGGCATCACCTACTCTAAGAGCTCACCGTCACGCCAGATGCCCTTCTTAACCCACTTCCCCATAAACACGTTGCCGTTTTGCGCGTATGGCTTGAAGCCCATAACAAGTTGACGATTACGCAAAGTCGTAGGGGAAATTTCCACTCAAAGGTTCGCAACGCATTTCCCTACATAACGCGAATGCACCGAGATACAGGAATGTCCATTAAGGCTGCGTGCGAACTTATCGCCGAAGAACTCAATTTAAGGGGTATTGCCCGATCTTCTACCGGCTCCGCCAACCGCGCCCGAAGTTATCACCGGTTCCTCGCTGTCCACCCCTACCGTCGGACCGCCAACCGCGCCCGAAGTTATCACCGGTTCCTTGCTGTCCGCCTCTACCGTCGGACCGCCAACCGCGCCCGAAGTTATCACCGGTTCCTTGATAGTTGGCTTGTGCCATTGCGTCCAAATATGGAAGGGCAACGACAGTCAAAAAACTGATGAAAACTATAAGTGCTAGCTTCCGCATTGCTACCTCCTACCGTATTCCTAAAACATTCATTGAGACCAAGAGATTTGAGCATAAATTAATGCACTGAAACACAAAATTAAACTGGATACATGCGGCCTGAAAAGAGGATGATGGGAAAGGAAGTATCAACAAAACGTAATTTGTGTGCTAAAATCCTTGTCGCCGACGTTGGCTTGCTTAGATAATATAAGGTCAAGACCACGTTGAACGCGAGGCGGAATGAGGGTCCTCCCTCTCCTAAAGAAGAAAATGGTGATTGAAACCGTCATCGCCCCAGGTCCTCAAGCACTTGGGCCTGACGACATTGATCCCACTCTGGATTTGGAGCGGGAAATAGGGCGGCTGTGTCGCGAGAACAACGCCATCATCCTAGCCCATTACTACCAGGACGGGGAAATCCAGGAACTGGCCGATTTCGTCGGTGATTCGCTAGACCTGTCGCGCCGCGCCGCAGCCACTCAGGCCGATGTCATCGTC
>Ga0187827_10000909_pt1 | contig 44763 bp, 40 predicted proteins | sample ETNtaG_39_FD_167969 | JGI IMG/M metagenome (GOLD analysis project Ga0187827, IMG submission 167969) | Marine microbial and viral communities from oxygen minimum zone, Eastern Pacific Ocean - ETNP2014_SV_150_PacBio MetaG (Illumina Assembly) | ecosystem: Environmental > Aquatic > Marine > Hypoxic...
TGAACTGAGAACTTGCTGGGTTATTTATTGTTGGCCTCTGACTGGGCAATTCGCTGCACGCGGCGGTACATCGCGTCCGTAAAGACAACCTTGAGATACCTATTAGTGGTTAATCGCACACGTTCTGACTTATTGATATTCCCATTGGGCCAGAGTAGGTCGCCTAACTCGACGTTTGTCTTTTTCTTTTCGCCAGTTATCAATTCCCACAGATTGAGGTCAAAGCACGGAAGTACGCCGGCGGTGTACCAATTCTGGAAATTAATCGGTCTAACCTGTCTTTTCACTGCAGTGAGTTCTCTTCGATCCCGCAGATTCCAGACTAGCTCCTTGAATTCCCCCATCAAAGTTTCATCATCTTGCTCAAGGTCGATGCTGATTAGAGGATTCCCAAGAGGGGGATCGGAAATATCTGAAAGTTTCCTTGCTTCAAACTCAACTACCGATTTCAAGCTGCTGGCATCGTCCTTCAATTGTGACGCGACGTATTCCCAATTCCTTTCGTACTCATTGAGATACTCTTGGTACCAATGTGACTGCATCCATTCGCCAAGTTGCTTCAGTTCACCAAAATTGATCTCTCTCACACCCTCTGTGCCATACCACGCCATCAATGAATGCGGACCCTCTTTCATTAGAATAGGGAACCTCTTCATCGCTTCACGCCTTTGGGACGCGTGGAGCTTGACATTCATGCCAACTCGGTCTTTCACCGGCGAAATTCGCCAAATCCTGCTGAATAGATTTCTTCGGAAGATACTGGCTGCCCAATATCTAGCTTCCTTTCGGGGAGGATAGTTCTGTAGATCGAACCATTCAGGGTTCTTCATGGCTTGATCACAATTGGCACTTTATTCGGGGTAGAAGGTGGCCGTGGACTTATTGCGGACTTACAAGAGCACATCGCAAGTGAAATATCATGGAATATAGCGTTAACCCATTGATTTAACTGGTGGAGCCGATGAGGATCGAACTCACGACCTTCGCATTGCGAACGCGACGCTCTCCCAGCTGAGCTACGGCCCCGTAATCAAAGTGTGGCACTTTACCCGAGCGATTTCCAGCAAACCAATCGATTCGATCGAGAATCACTCAGGCTACTACTTGACTGTTCGGGCCCGTACATCATTCCCGTTCCAATCCTAGTTGATCTTCAGCAACCGACTAAACTTGATCGTTAGGTATATGCCTGACATTGCACAAACGATCCACACCCAGCCGTGCAGGCTACCGGATGCAATGCCGCTGAAGAAGGCTCCGATATTACATCCGTATGCGAGTCTGGCGCCATACCCCATAAGCAATCCTGCGGCCACGAGCCCCAGAGTAGATCGCGGGCTCCACGGAGCTTCAACCTTCTGCTTATTGGATGGCGCTGACGCCAACAGCGCGCCGAGCATAATCCCGAAGTTCAAAAGCGAGGTGGTGTCGGTAAGCAGGGAGCTGCTAAGTGCTGCTTGATGGAATCCACCTGTCCAAAACGCGCTGGTCGATGGATCCCAACCGGTCAAGACAGCCAACTTTGCACCCCAAAGGGTGAAGCCCCAGGTTATCGACCACGGATGTCCCGCCGTGACCAGTACCGCCCAATTCAGCAATGCCAGAGCTACTGCGCCATAAAGAAGTGGCCAGGGCCCAACGAGCAGACGTTTCCAACCAACCCAGTTTCTCCTTGAGGCCGCTTGATCAACGTGACAGCCGCTCCAGCGCATCAGCACGTAGATGGATGCTAGCACTAGTAATTGTAACGGGATAGCGACTTCCCAACCCAGGGATTCGCCAAGAGAGACCGATCCGATGCCGGGAAGCTGATTCCACCAGCCGAGATCGAGACTGCCTCGGAATGCACCGATACAAAAGAAACACAACAACAGCAGCATGCGTGGATTGCCGGCACCGCTGGTAAACAGTGTTCCTGAGGCGCAGACACCACCTATCTGCATTCCAATGCCAAACACAAACGCGCCGAGTGCCATGGAGACGCTCACCGGTGCCAAGGCGCCAACTACGCCGTGGTTGAATGCAGTGCCCTGGGCGAGAATCGGAGCAAAGAGGAGTATCGCCAATCCCAACATGATTAGCTGAGCTGTGGCACCCGTCATATCCTTCTGTTCGATCAGACGACGGTACACTCCTGCAAATCCAAATGAGGCGTGATAGAGGGAGATGCCAAGCGCGCATCCAATTATAAAAAGGAGCGGCGATTGAATGCCCTGGCTAACAGTTTTCAGCAGTATCCAGGATATCAGTGCAAGAGAGATGGTAAGTTTCAGGTACACAAGCCAGTCGGCCGCTGCTCAAGAATGAGTCCGCTCGTTAGTTTATTGACGGACCTTGCCCTGGATCTGCTTGATCTTCGGGTTATTCATCAGTTGCTTGAATTTTGCGTTCTTGGCCGATGCTTCGATATCCAGGTTTTGAACCGCTCGCATTATTTCCGGGTCAGCCAACACCTTCTGTAACTGGGGATCGTTGTGCAACTCCAGAATAATGGCCATGATATCGGCATTACCCATCATCTGCTGTTTGATGGCGCCCATCCCAATGGACGGGGCGCCAATGCCACTTGTGCCGACGCTCTCTTGAGGCCGCGCACTTGTTGCACCTGAGTTGATGGACATCACCCGGGCAGCATCCAGAGTGATTAATCCAAGACTGGTTGAGCGTATGGTATATACACCATTGCTTAGAGATATGACTTCTCCATTTAGACTACTGCCGTCCTGCAACTTAATCGTCTTTATATCAGCGGCAGCTAAGGGGAACGCAACGAGTAGCAGGAGGATACGGAGTAGTGTTCGCATGTTCTTCCCGGGAGCAAGAGTTCTTCTCACCAGCATTTTGATGGCCTTCTGCGTGTTAGTAAAGCACGCATTCGACCTTAGTCACATCCAGGGCGGCACAGCTGCAGCACCTAAATGCGCATTCTGACTTAACATCAATGAATGAAAGACGATTGGGATATAACAGGTCTGCGGCTAAGTCTCTAATCCAACCTTCCCTATTCCCGTTCCTGTTCCCGTTCCTGTTCCCGTTCTTGTTCCCGTTCCTGTTGCACAATTCTAGTTAGGGAAGCAGCCAGCAGACCGGCAGGTACTGCGATCACGAGCATGCCGATCAGCAGCACCATAAACGTAAACAACCTGCCGCCGATCGTTATGGGATAGACGTCACCATAGCCAACGGTGGTGATAGTGGCAACGGCCCACCACAGGGAATGAAACACAGATTCAAATTTGTCCGGTTGAGCGTCGTGTTCAAAATAGAATATGCCGATGGCAGACAACCACAGCAATATTAAGGTAAGAAACGCAAACAGAATGACCTCTTCCTTCACCAGCATGATGCAGTCGAGCAGCCTTCTGGACGCCTGGCTGAATCTAAAGATCTTGAGAAGTATTAGGAGACGAAACAGTCTAAAGGATCGGGCTGATCTTAGATCAATCCCGATGGCTAGATAAAAGGGTAGTATGGCGATCAAATCGATCAACCCAAAGAAACTGAAAATGAAGGACAGTTTTGCGTCGGAGGTCCATAGCCTGAGCAGATACTCCAGCGTAAATATCACGATGACCATCACTTCCAGATAACCAAGAACCGTGTGTAACTCAACTGAAATGGCCGGTAACGTTTCAATGGAGAACGTTACCAGGGATAGAATGATCAAAAAATAGATCACAGAATTGAAGATGCGGCCCGACCAGGTATCGGTATCGTCTACCATTCTCTTTGCAATCTGTCGCACACGCATAGTGACCTCCCGTCAATTCAAAAGACAATCCAACAGCTTCAGCCGGACAGCGGCTGAATTGTCGCATGAATGATTGGCGTTGGAGGAGACTTTATTAAGCTGGGCGTCAGCTATACGGACTGGCTCATCAGATTCTTACAGTCGATGACTCTCGCTTCGGTTTATAAGTCGATCCTGTATCTGAGCATAGAAACCTCGGAAGAGATCTACCAGAGTCTCATTGGCATAGTCGGTGAATTCGCCGGCATCCAGAAACATGCCATCCTTTCCGCAGACTTCGTAACGGATGTGGGGTTGTCTTTCGTCCGAGCATTGGTCCATCTTATCTTTGCAGATCGGACACCTGATGTCTCTCAGGGTGTTGTAGAGTCGGCCAACCTTGGGATCACCACAATCGATGTATTCCGAACCCCACTTCTCCTTCAAAGCTTCGGCCTCACCGTGGTCAAACCAGATTCCACTGCAATTGCTGCAGCGATCGACCACGACCTTTCCTCTTAAGGTACCTACCGTTAACACCAGCATCTCCGCGGCACATTTGGGACAAATCATCACGTTAGATCCTTCAATGTCATTCGTTCTGCAGCCATCAGAACTGATTGCAGCAAGTACATTACCAGCTATCCAACCGCAGACAATGGCATACGGCTGCCATGTACTTTTGTACAGTGACCTAAGTATCGACGATGAATTGAGGATGATTGGTTGAGGCGTGCCTGAATGGGCTGAAGACCCCATCTGGCATCGGAGTCTTCAGCTTAATTCTCCGCGGCAGGTCTGGTATCAGTTATCGCGGACGGCGTTTTTTCGCTGCAGGTCGCTTCCTGGCTACCGCCTTACGCGTTACTGCTTTTTTCTTGCCGGCCTTTGCTGCCGGTTTCTTCCTGGCGACTGCCGTTCTCTTTGCCGCTTTCTTCTTGGCGGCTTTTTTCGCGGCAGGCTTCTTCCTGGCGACTACCTTGTCCACCAGTCTACCGGCCGCATCTCGAATTTCCGGACCGTTCACTCTGGCACGCCCATCACCAAATTTACCATCGCGCTCCCGCAGGGTTGCTCTCAGCCCCTGGTCACTCACTCTTTGACCCCATGTCTTGGCCGCCGCAGCGTTATGGCCGCGTACATCATTTTCCACTGCCATGCGCTGCAGGGTTCGAGCACCCATCAGTTCCAGGCCCTGGTTGATGATTCGCTTATTGGCACTGAGCAGATCCGGGTCGATCAGCGCCAGACGATCGGCTAGGTGCTCGACTTCATTTTCCAGCATGTCCCCGGGCACGGCCTTCAGCGCCCACCCAAGCTGCTGAGCTTCCGCGCCGGTGATGGAGTCACCGGTCAACATGAGACGTTTCGCCCATTGCGGCCCAATGTTGTAGAGCCACATGTTATTGGGCAGGGCTCCCAGATCGCGGGCCGGCGGGAATCCAATGGTGGCATCATCGGCAACGATGACCATGTCACACAGCAGGGCGACGTCGGTGCCACCTGCCAGGCAATAACCATGAACCTGGGCAATGGTGGGCTTGTGCATGTCAAAAATCGTCATCCGATAACGCTGCGTCTTTTCCATCTGCCAGGCATCGTCATCCACCATCGAGCCGCCGCGATAGCTGTTCTCAGCGGATCTAACCCGTGAGAAACCTTCCCGGGGCCGGGGTCCGGACAGATCATAGCCTGCGGAAAATGCACGCCCCTGCCCCTTGATGATGACACAGTGCACGGCCCGATTGTCGTCTGCTTCCCACAGTGCCTCCTGCAATTCGAACAGCAGGTCATGGGACAAGGCATTTAGTTTTTCAGGACGATTCAGGGTAATTCTGGCCCGGCCATTTTCGACTTCGTATAGGATGTTCTTGAACTCTTCCACAATTTGCTCCATCTGATAATTCCGGATCTCGATCTGATAGTTCCGGATCTCCATCTGATGGTTCCGGATCCCCATCTGATAGTCCCGGATATTGACAAGAATATAGCGGCAGGAAATTTACCATAATTCAGCAGCAGAAGATTGTGGAATAGGGATGTATGTGGTGTTCCGTGGAGGAATTTTCGGTCCGCGCGCCTCTCAGGCGGTGGACTCAGCTACTCAGGCTCGTAGCTATCCGTGCCCGGATCGTATTCTTCGTAGGTATAGCTGTCATCGTCAGCGTTGTGTTCCACGCACCCTGCGGCAGCCCAACAACCCTCACCGGAGTAGTTGGGGACGACATCATTGGGTGTGTAGGCATTGCCGCCGGCGGCAGCGCCTTGTTGAGCACCACCGGTATTCAAACCCACCGCATTGGCAGCAACCTGTTCGCCAAGGTAGACAGACAGTACTTCGTAGACGAACTCCTGCTTCTGCTGGAACGCGAGACCGTTCCAGCTCTGTGCATGTTGCATCCAGATTGCACGTGCCTGCACCAGATTCGCCTGTATCTCCATCGATGCCATGGGGAACATCTGTATCAAGCCCTGGGCTATTTGGATACGCATATTGGGATCGAAGCGGGTGGGTTGACCCACCTGAGCAAGGCTGAATTCCAGCGCTTCGATGTAGGCATTGACCGCGTCGACCGTTAACTCACCACCTAATCCTCTGGCAATGACCTGATTGGGGTTGGGCGCCCCGCTCTCTGGCTGGTTCTGCTGCCAAATTCCCTGTTGGGCCTGGTCTGCACCGAATGCGGTCATTGATATGTACATGAAAGATGTTAGATACAACGGAATGATTCTGCGCATCGTTTTCACCTCTCGCTGAGAGACTAAACGACATCATACTGCCGAGAGGATTTCTCGGCAACTGTCATATTCATCTATCCGGCTGCTCAGAGAATGTACACATACAGACCCGTTGTACACGCTATGAAATCCGATTTCCGGCTTGTAGGTAGCCGACTATCGACCTTGTAAGCTCGTTAGCTTCCCCCTACAAGTGTTTCCCTGGCCGAAACGAGTCATGAAAGATGATACCAGGGGATCTATCTACATAACGGCTGTAATCCTGTAGCCGCAACTCGTCCAGTTCTTCATAAAGTTCGCGGGCGATCATGCTTCTGCTTTTGCTTTTCCTGAAGATTGCGTCTGCTGATTTCAGGTATAGGAATATCGGTTCCATGGTACGATCCAAAGCCCAAAAGACATTGATGGCAGAAGGCTGCATGGTCTTGGTTAGCCTCTTATTCAAACCGGTCACGGCACTTAACCACGACCATCTTCTCGCCCTGACCAGCAACTCCGTAAAGCCGGCTTCATACCAGGAATAGTCAAAACGATAGGCAAGGTCCGGGTCCTCCATCCACGCAAAGGACTTGGTCAGCACGGCGTCTTTCAAATGGGACTCATACAGCTTTGTATAGTCTTTCCACTCAGCTATCAGATCAAACCGTGGATCCGCCTCAATATCCGCCGGCGCGAACCCTCCCGCAAATGCGATGCCGATCTCGTCTCTAAAGTCTCCGCCCGACAACGGGAATTGCGTTGTGAGATAAGGTACCGATACCTCGCCGTGAGACGCATTCTTAAAGCCTTGCGATATGACTTCGGCGCAAAATAACGCCGAAGAGTCATTTACATCCATGCGAAAGTCATAGGGAATGTTTTCGGGATCTTGTTCTGTCTGCCGGACAAGATCGTACATATACTTGGCTGCCCTGTGCGCAAGGCTTGAGTCTTCATATCGATACACCAGAACTCTCGCGTGGCCATCCCCGTAGTGTCCCTCTTTATATTTTCTAACGAACAGCCCCACCTCTATCCAGGACTCGATGGTGTAGGTCTCGCCAGTTTCATCCACATAGACAAGGGACAGGTGGCTGAACTGGGTGTCGTTATCACCCATGCGAGCGATTGCAGCGCTGGTGTACGCATTGCCTCTTGAAAGAAGCACGTCGCCGGACTGCAGGTCCCGCGGCCCCCTGAATGATTCGGCCGCCTGCAGATGTGGCAAACTACCGGACAGAGGTGCGACGGGTTCTACATCGAGAAAATTCAGGACCAGATATTCCTCCACCGATCGCGACGCCCGTAAGGCTGTCTTGATGGCTTCGGCGCAGAGCCTGTCAAGATTCCCGGCCTGAAAGAAACCCTTGAGCCTATGCCGCAAGGCCAATCGAATCTCCCAGGTAAGGCTGGTGATGGCCGCGACATTCTGCCTGACAGCAGGCAGGTCATAACTATCGCCTGGTTTGGATAGCAGGTCGGCATAGATCCCATTGATGGCTGCAGCACAATTATCGACATGCAGCTCTTCGCTGCGCACGAAATCGTGGAATGCCCGGGCGCTCGATAACAGATCGTCACTGACTGCTGAAGCCGCCGAGGGTGCTATCGAACAATAGATAAGGAGAAGCAGGATCTTCTCTGACAGATTCATTATTCTTCCGGCGGATACGCGGCCATGGCTACGACTGCTGCTGCAACTCCTTGAGCATCTCTACGGCAGGGGGAAAGACGTCTGCGATACGCTCGTCAAAGCGCAGATTGGCGATTACATCGAGTGGCGTCTCGCCGTCATTGATGATCACCAGCTTGGCACCGACTTCGAATGCGACCTGGGGAACCGTCGCCGCGGGAGTCACAACCAGACTGGAACCGATGACGATGAACAGATCGCAGGATTGGGCATGTTGGAAGGACTCGTTCAGATCCTTGGTGGGCATCGAATCACCAAATCCCACCACGCTGGATTTCAGTTTACCACCGCACTGACAGGCGTTTAGACCCTCCTCTTTGGGATAGGTCGTCTCGCAAACGACACAACGCATGCGCGCCAGATTGCCATGCAGTTCCGCCAGAATTTCAGGTTTGATGCCAGAGCGTAGATGCAGATTGTCTATGTTCTGGGATATGACGAAATCGAGCTTACCCATCTGTAGCAGATCGACGATGGCATAGTGAGCGACGTTAGGTTCCTTCTTGGTCCAATCCATCTTTTCGTCTTTCGGTTTGAGTCCTTTGTCCCTACGGGTCCAGACGCCATCAGGGCCTCGAAAATCAGGCAGTCCTGAATCTGTGCTGATGCCGGCTCCGGTAAAGACCACCATTCGATCAGCAGCGGTCATCCACTGGACCAGGGTCTGAATTCTGACATCAAGGTCTTCCATCTGCACCCTCTCGCGCTTCCAATGATGGCAGCATAAATCAGATCAACAGCCATGCAAAGGGGGTATTCCTGGGGTTCCAACAGTTCCAGTGTGGCAGCCGCACAACTTATCTGAATTTCGTGAAATCCGGCGGACGTTTCTCACTGAATGCAGTCAGACCTTCCTCAGCCTCACCGGTACGTACAAACATATCCAGTGAGTCGAAGGCGAGTCCACCGATTCCCGCTATCGACTCAGAGTCGGCGTTGAAGGAGTGTTTTAATACCTTGAGTGCGGTCGGACTTTTTTCCAGCATTTCATCTGCCCACTTACGCACCTCGTTATGCAACTCTGCCATGGGTACCACGCAGTTGACCAGGCCCCAGTCGTGCATGGTCGCCGCATCATACTGGCGGCATAGAAACCAGACTTCGCGGGCGCGTTTCTCACCCAGGATACGTGCAAGGTAGGCAGATCCAAATCCGGCATCAAAGGAACCGACCCGGGGTCCTGTTTGTCCAAATTTGGCATGATCTGCGGCCAACGTGAGGTCACACAGTACTTGCAGGACATGACCGCCACCGATGGCAAATCCGTTTACTGCTGCGATGACCGGTTTAGGAACTTCACGGACGAGTCGGTGCAGTGTCTCCATCTCGAACAAGCCGCTCTCAGTGGGACCATAATTACCTGTCTGTTGGCGTTGCTTCTGATCACCGCCGGTACAGAATGCTTTGTCCCCGCTGCCGGTCAGCGCAATCACGCCGACTGAGCGATCTGCCCAGGCTCGTTTGAAGCAGAAGATCAGCTCATCGACCGTACGCCCTCGGAATGCATTGTATACTTCCGGACGCTGAATAGTGATCCAGGCGAGTCCCCGCTCGGTCTCAAAAGATACATCTGTCAGTTCTTCAAGGTTCATAGTCACTCCTACTCGTTGCTTAGCACATTCTGTGTATGGTCACACGCTGACGATTTTTCTCATAGCCTTTTAGCACGATTCTGTCGTGGTTGCGATTAGTCCGACGAAGCCGGCACTATTCGTTGCCAAAAAAAAGCCCGTCACAAAACGGGCTTTTTTGTCAGTACTAGACGTCGGGCAAATAACTACCCACCAGAGAGATTATACCGGACCGACAATCCAAAGATTCTGGGTTCGGTCAAAAAGTAGTTTCTGAAGAACCCCGAAGTATCACTCGTCAGGTATTTGCCGGTGATATTGTCATCATCCAGGAGATTTCTAACAAATGCCCTGGAAGTCCAGTGGCCGTCAGCGCTCTCATAGATGAGCTGGGCATTGTGTTGAGACCAGGAATCGATTTCATCACCCTTGGTGTTGAATTCCCGGGCCCAGGAGTCGCCCTGCCAAAAGTAGTCCCAGCGAAGAGTCAACGAACCGGCTATTGCGGGGATATCCCAGGTGTAGGACGCTCCCAACTGGAACGCAGTGTCGGGCGTATTCGGCAGTTCATTACCATCCAGGCTGGTCTGTAACCCATCCGAGGTCGTCACACCAAATGCGTCCAGGCAGGCACGTGACCACAAGGCAGGCAGGCCGTCCGCGTAGCTGACGTTGGGTACGGGTATGGTTGCACCCAATCCGGCACAACCGGCAATCACTGCCGGTGTGACTTCAGCCCGCCGCGCAACGAAGTTCGTTCCAGTCAGCGCGCCCGGTCCAAGGTTGTTAAACAGCACCCAGTCGGGATTACTGGCCGTTCTATTGACTGGATCGATCGAAGCACTACCCTGGACCTCTGTGTCTATCCAGGTGTAGGACGCATCGATCTGCAGATTAGGAACTGCGAATGGACGCCACAGCAGGTCCAGTTCCAGACCCATGATGTCGGAATCGATATTCTCGTTGATGGAACTGTTGTTGACTATTCGCGTCACCTGCAGGCCGGTGTAGTCATACAGGAAAAACGCTCCATTCAGTACCAGGGAGTTGTCGAATAAGACGTTCTTACTACCGATTTCCCAGGCATTGATATCTTCCTCGTCAAACGAAAACTTGGAAGTCGATTGGAAGTCGACCGGAATGGCCGGATTCAGCCCACCTGGTTTGTAGCCGCTTGAGTAGAATACATAGACCATCGAGTTCTCGTTGAGGTGCCAGTCGAATCCGATGCGAGAACTCACGTTATCGAAATTAAACGAGGTCGGCGAGCCGGTAAGAGATCTGGTTTCCGCCGCCAGCGGTATGGATGGAATCGTGGTGGCAATGCCTATTCGCTCGGCACTTGCAGGAGCGGTTGCTTCTGCCGCGGTGATCATGGCAGCAGAGACCCCGTACAGATTCGCAAGCCCGGTCTGGTCACCCAACGGTGCACCAAAAATGAAATCCGCTAGATCGGCTCGTACAAAGGTTGTTGCACCCAGGGCACCGGCCAGCGCCGCCGGACCATTCAGATCGAACGAATTGAGGAAGGCACTGGTACCAAAATCCTCACGTTCATCCTCGTTGTAGCGTAATCCCAGGGTAAACTTCAGCGCATCGGTGACCTCAAAGTAGACCTCACCGAAAGCTGCCCAACCATCGGCCCGACTTGGCTGGGATGGATCGTCGTTATTGTTGAAGAAGCCGGGATAGGCGCCCGCTGCGTCCAATCCATTGCCAAGCACATAATAGTCACCGAACCATTCATCCCTATAGACGTTCGTGCCCAGCACGAAATTGAACCTGCCGTCGAGGGAAGAGGCGACCGTGGCTTCAACTGTCCAGTATTCTGAAACCTGGTCCGACTGGTCGTAGACGAACGATGCTGTCCCATCGATTGGCAGCGTACAGCCTCCCGGGACACCTGAAGTACCGGCCCTGTAATTACAGGGGCCGGACCATTCATCGCCGGCCCGACCTGCAGGGCTGGAAACAGGCAAGTCTATGGTGCCGTCGAACAGGGTTTCACCCACATTCATCAGATAATCCTGTCGAGAAAGATACTCCCGCTCCTGATAAGCACCGTTCAGGCCAAAGCTGAATTGGCTAAACTCATAGTTAAACCCGAATGCCCATAGCTGCTCTTCATCCTCGAATACCGGCTGGAAGTCGGTATGCATTTTCCGGAAACCCATCGCTGGTCTGGCAAATTTTGATGGTGCAGAATCCGCCAATGGCAGTGCGCCGCCCGACCACAAGATCAAGCCATTGGTGGTGGAAAGCAGGTGAACGGGTTCAAAACCGAATTCGTCGGGCAGACAGCCAGTCGTGGGAAGCGTATTGGTGACACAGACCTGATTGGTGATGCGTGCGCGGTCATCGTCTTCATCGAAGTCGTAATACATGAGCCACAGGTTCGCATTATCCGTGATCTGCCATTCCCCCGTTATCCGGAAAGTGGTGATGTCTCGCCCATCCACTTCATCATCGATGCCCGTAAGTCTGGAGCCATCGGTGCCAACCTGGCCGGCTGCTAGATTGTCTATATAACCATCTCGCTCCAGGTTCATGCCCGCCACGCGCACGGCGAATCTGTCACCCAGGGGGACATTTAACGCTCCTTTGAAGCGAACGTTACTGTAGTCGCCGGCTTCCACATCCAGAAAGCCATCGAGTTCGTCAAAATCGGGTCGGTTGGTGATGGAGTTGATCGCACCACCGGTCGCGTTGCGACCGAACAATGTACCTTGCGGCCCACGAAGGATCTCAACCCGTTCCATGTCGTAAAACTCGACCGAGTTCAAGTTTGTGTCCACCGCAATTTCATTGACGTGGGTTGAAACACCCGGTTCGCCGCCGATAACCAGTCTTCCAACGCCGCGAATGCTGAAACTGGATGCACCAAAGTTGGTCGCGGTGAAGTTGACACTCGGTGAACTCATCTGCAAATCCGAAGGTGTTAACATCCCCTTGTCTTCCATCAGTTCACCGGAAAGTGCAGTTACCGAGATGGGCACATTCTGGATGTTCTGATCGGTCCGCTGTGCAGTTACGATTACGATCACCTCCTCCATATCGCTCTCTTCAGCGGCTACAGTGGGAAGAGATACTATCGCTGCGCTGACGCAAACTAACGTTAGGCACTGCAGTCTTAGTATGGCTGCTTTTGACATATAACCCCCTTATTACTTTTTTTGTGGCACTCAATAGTGAAGTAGTCTGGTCACTGACAACTTGAGCGTGAGTTCTCCGATGACGATTTGTGGTTCATCACGTTAGTAAGAATTGGCAAGACTGGTCACTTCACAAACCGGCGAAGTGGATGGTTGGACAGGCTGAATTTCAGAAGGCACGTCGGTGCGGGAATCGCGGCCAAGACAGGGTTGGTGTGATGTTGCTTCATTAGTTCTTCTCATTCTCTCCGATGGGCGGGACCACATTGCGTTGCCCCGTTTCGGGGTGATATATCACCCTCTATGTATGAACTTGAGTCCTGTATCTCCTTTGAAGCTTGTGACGATCTGACATTCTATTAGCGCTTAGACTGATAGATTGTCAGCTCTGCACAATCTATAGAAGCGGGGGGGCAATGGCAAGGCTTTTCCGCAGAAAATGTAGGGTTTTGCCACGCGGCTACCTGTAGCCCTTACTCATCCGTGCGCACAAATTTCGGAAACGACCAAACTGCGTTGCTTCAGTTTTCAGACCATCCACCCTTCTGTCCAGATTCCGTTCAACTTACATCCTGGTTTCATTCGACGACATTTTGGTTTTCTCCGATGCCTGTAGCCAACTTCGTTCGATGCTTGTCGGCAATTCCGATACTTCTTTGAAACCCTGTACAGGTAGTTTATCCTTCGTGTTTCCCGCGTGAAGACCAAATATAAATGAAAGAGGACAGATTAGATGGCAACCATTAATTTTGGCGGAATCGATGAAACTGTCGTGATGCGCAGAGAGTTTCCCGTGCAGAAAGCCCAGGAGATACTGCGACAGGAAACGGTGGCGATCATCGGTTACGGTGTCCAGGGACCTGCTCAGGCCCTCAACATGAAGGACAACGGAATCAACGTCATCATCGGCCAGGCCCAGGAATTTCAGAAGGACTGGGGCAGGGCTGTAGCAGATGGTTGGGTCCCGGGAGAAACGCTTTTTGACATCGCTGAAGCCAGCCAGCGGGGAACGATCATCCAGATGCTGATTTCAGACGGTGCGCAGAGACTCATTTGGCCCACCATCAAGGAAAACCTGAACAAAGGAGATGCGCTCTATTTCTCCCACGGTTTTTCCATCACCTACAGCGACAAGACTGGTGTCATACCGCCCGATGACGTGGACGTAATCATGGTTGCGCCAAAAGGTTCGGGCACATCGGTGCGCAGGAATTTTCTCTCAGGTGCCGGCATCAATTCCAGCTATGCCGTCGAGCAGGACGCCACGGGTCGAGCCGAAGAGCGTTGTATAGCCGTTGGCATCGCCATCGGTTCCGGCTACCTGTTTCCAACCACCTTTAAAGATGAAGTATTCAGTGATCTGACCGGTGAACGCGGCATTTTGATGGGTGCCCTGGCCGGCGTCATGGAAGCTCAGTACGAATGTCTGCGCGGTAACGGGCACTCTCCCAGCGAAGCATTCAACGAAACCGTCGAAGAACTCACTCAAAGCCTGATCCGCCTGGTTGACGAGAACGGTATGGATTGGATGTTCAGCAATTGCTCCGCTACTGCCCAGCGGGGAGCACTCGACTGGAAAGGGTCCTTCAAGGACGCGACCGCACCCGTCTTCGAGAAACTGTACAACCGAGTCAAAAGCGGTGAAGAGTGTACGCGCGTGCTGGATAGTACCGGCCAAGCCAACTATCAGGAATCGCTGAACGCTGAGCTGAAAGAGATGCGCGACTCGGAAATGTGGCAGACCGGTGCTGCCGTGCGCGCGTTACGACCGAATGAGTCGGCTCATGAGATCACCGCCGACACTAAAGGTGTGACGGGTCGTATGGGCGACAACTAGACTGATAACGGGCTCTCTGCCAGTCATTGAGCCCATCAAATTACGCGAAACGGTACGATTGCGTATGCCCTCTGCTCATATACCGATCCGAGTAGAAATTCCCGGCTGGTAAGTTCGGTCCACTCTGCGTTCCATGAGTTGTTGAGGGTGTATGCGTCGACCTTCAGTTTGACGGGACGGCCGATTCCTTCGAGGGATTCTTCCACGAATCCACCCCAGGGAAGGTACCGAAAATCACCATTTCTGAGCCGTACGCCGATCTGGGTATTGTCGCCCTGGATATAGATGTCCAATCGATAATTAACTCTGAGACGGATGGCACGCATCGTAATACTGTAAATATGTACAGTATTTGTGTCAAGCGCCACCGGCTGATCCATAGGGAACAGCAACGGTTGATAACTCGTCATCCTGAGCGTGTCGTCAATACGAGAGCAGATCGCACCCTAGTCGGTGATCATGGAGCATCACTAACTGAATCAAAGTCGATTGATTTTATGAAGTGCTTCTAGTTCCGTGGCTTGTTGCCAAGGGAAATATGCTTGGGGCCAGCCATGCTTTGTTGACCACTGACACCGGAATTGATGTGTGTGATCTTACCACCTGCCTCAAGGAACGCTTTGGTTTGCTCTTCGATGGATTGGGATGTTCCTAGTGCTGTCGTCTGCTTCTTCTTTCCAGCTGCTGTCTTTGGTCTAGCTGCCATATCAGGCCTTCAATTTTCCAAATGTCTAGGCATTTTACATGAATCGCAGGTTATTTGCTGGGCTAGTTTCACTTCAGAGTGCAGATTACGCAAGTCTGGCCCTACGAAGTCACTACAATCCGTAAGGTTATGACGGGATACGGATGTCATCAGAGCATATAATTCACGGGGAAAACTCATCCCAATGGGGACATGAAATGAACGACTCAGATCTGAATCCGCGCTTCTTCGACCTGGTTGGCAACGTGCGGGCAATGCGTAAACTCAAACCTGATCCAGTACCACTTGACCTGATCCGCAAGGTACTTACCGCGGGCGTGCAAGCACCATCAGGTCAGAATCTGCAGCCCTGGGCGTTTGTTCTGATCAGTGACGAGGAGCGAAAGATGTGGTTCCGCGATCGCTACGCCGCGGCTATGCAGTCGAGATTTGGTCTTGCGGTCGAAGCGGCACAACGTGGTGAGACCAGTGCCAACAGGCAGCTATCGGCAATCTACCATCAGATGGATAGCATGCATGAAGCACCCTATCTACTCCTGGTGTGTGGAAAACGTGACTAGCCGTTTAAAGTACCGGAAGAAGAACGGAAAGGACTTGCACCACCAAACTATGGCGCCGTCTATCCATGCGTTCAGAACATCCTGCTTGCGTGTCGGGCGTTGGGATTGGGAGCCGCCCTGACGACCATGCACCAGGTGTTCGAAGATGAACTGCACCGGCACTTCGAAATTCCGCTCGAATGGGGAGTCGTTGTCACCATCCCAATCGGATATCCCGTCGGCAATTTCGGACCTGTATCGCGCAGGCCGGCTGAGAGCGTAACCTACTTCGACACCTGGGGCAGCGTCAAAGAGCACTAAGGTGATAGAGGACCAATTTGTCGCCACGACCGAGCATGGCGTCTGATCTCAGGTCCACTCACTGGCCCACTCGCGTAGCCTGGCACGCTGGATCTTGGTGCCGTTGGCGCTGTGGGTGACGGGAAACTCCACCAACTCGAACACCCTGGCCGGTGCTTTGTAACCGGCAAGTCCATCCCTGCAATAGTCGATCAATAATTCCTCTTGGAATTCCTGTTCCGGCTCCAAGGTGATGAACGCGACAGCACGCATCCTACCGGCAAGGTTTACTGCCACAACCTGACAGCCCGCAACCGAGGGGTGTTCCTGTAAATAGGTCTCTATTTCAACAGGACTGACCAGGAAACCTCCCAAACGCAGAACGTCTCCCATCCGCGCCAGGAACACAAAACTCTGTTCATCAACTGTGTAGCCCATGTCGCCGGTTCGCAAAAAGCCATCTGATGTAAAAGCATCCGCTGTTGCTTCCGGGTTTTCAAAATACTCCCGGAACAAACTCGGACCTTTGATTTCCAATTCTCCCTGCTCGCCGTGTGCCAACAGCTCACCAGTCTCAACATCCCTGACGCGAACGGCCGCTTGCGGAGAAACCAAGTGGCCGCCGCCGAGCATGCGGCGTTCAACGGACAAATCAGCCGACTGCATTGCAAAGAGAGCCTGTACCTCACTCATCCCATAAAGTCCAACCAGTTGCAGACCGCGACTTTCTGCGCCACGAATAACCACTTCAGGATCGGAATTGAAAGAACCAAAGCCACAATAGCGGACACTGGGCAAGGCCTGCTCTCTCGTATCCGCGTCGAGAAGCGCCTCGATCATATCGTCGGTTGCATTCAAGTAATGTACGTCGTGACGATCGATCAGATCGATGGCCTGCTGCGGATCAAACGCATTCATCAACACCATCGGCGTACCGGCAGCGATCGATGCCGTGGCCTGAGTGAATCCAAAAACCCCACAAAGGGGCAACACCTGCAACTGGGCACCAGCGACAGCCGCCAATCTACTGCTGACGGCTCTGGCATGTCGCACGATGCTCTGCTGGGTGTGGAGCACGAATTTCGGGGCCTTGGTAGTTCCCGATGTAGTGTAGATGTTCGAGCCGGCTTCAGGATCTGCCAGATCAACATCCAGTGGTTTGCTGTTCTCGTCGACAAGATCGCGGTAACTGTGAGAGGTGAATCGTTCCACTTCACTGTCACCTTCCTCCTCTGCATAGATGATGACGTGTTCCAGAGCAGAGACGGCCTCATAGTCGATGGAGGTCAAGATGCCGAGGAAGTCGATATTCCTGAAACCCGGCCAGGTTGCCAACACTCGTGCCCCGGATCGAGCGACGATATCGGCGACCTCAACAGCACGGTATCTGGTGTTCACGGCCACCGCGATGGCGGCCAGCCGAGCACAGGCAAGATAGATGACCATGTAAGCAGGCGTGTTCGGCAGCCATATCGCGACACGGTCGCCGGGGCCGATGCCCAACGAGCGAAGTTGAGCTGCCATCCTCCGGCTTAGTGTATCGAGGTCCGCATAGGTCAGACGCTCTCCTGCATAGATGATTGCCGTTGCATCAGGAGATTGATCGGCTAACAGGCTGGTTACCGTATCTTTGCGCACAATGCGGTTCACTGATGTTTCCGTCTAGTCTACGTTATCCAATGCGGCAGACCAGAATTCCGGATTCAGTTGCCGACACCTGTCTTTTGTTTCCTCATCTGCAAGATGGGCAATAACACCGGCATCATGGTGCACCTGGCCGGTAAAGGTCTCCGTGCTCTGTAGTGCAAGCAAAATTGCAGCCTCGACATAGCTATCCGGTGGTGGCAAGTCCGGCGAACCGCCGCCTTGCCCATCACGGGGCACCTGTGCAAACCGGAAGCCCGGTGTCTCTATCGCACCGACGGGTTTGAGCGCATTCACCACTATATTGTCCCGTTTCAGTTCCACTACAAGGCCGACCGTCATCGCCTCTAGGGCACGTTTGGTGCCACCATATGGCGATCCTCCCAGCGTAGCGCCGGAAGAGATATTTATGATGTTGCCACCGCCCTGTTCCTGCATGACAGGCAGCACGGCCCGCACGCAGTGAAACGGTCCATGCACGTTCACCCGAAAGATAAGTTCCCAATGTTTGGCAGTGATATTGGAATTATTGCCGGGTGGCTGGATGGCGGCGTTGTTCATCAGAATGTCGATACGCCCCCACCGCTCGACGACTTCGCTGGCCATTTTCTGAATGGAAGAAACGTCCGCTACGTTGCATACCACGGGTAGGGCCTCGCCGCCGGCATCTTCTATCATCCTGGCAGTGTGGTAAATGGTTCCCGGTAATCGGGGGTCCTTTTCTTCTACGGTACGGGCTGCCACCACGACCTTGGCCCCCTCCTTGGCATAGCCCAAAGCACAGTACTCTCCCAGTCCACGACTTGCGCCCGTGATAATCGCGACCTTTCCCTCAAGCCTTGCTGCCATTTCATTCTCCCAGTGCCTTTTTGTCGGTGAATCGTTGTCTTGAAAATCGCTGTCGGTGAGTCCACTCTAGGCGAGTCCACTCTGGGTGAGTCCACTCTAGGCGAGTCCACTCTGGGCGAGTCCTCTCTAGGCGAGCCCCTCTAACTACACCGTCATAGATTCATTGTCATTGAATTAACACACTATCCGCAACCCGTCAGCATGGGATATTTTTGTGTGGCTGGTCACAGGCCTACTCTCGGAACGTTGCGTAATCGCAGCGCAAGCCAACGCGGACACTTATGTTTCCTTGATCCTGATCAACTTATCCAGTGGTTTAATCGACTCCAGATGGTATCCTCGTGTGTCCCAAGTTGCGGTCCTGCACCAACGCCTGAAGCGAATAACGATGGAGGGAAGGTGGTATGTTTAGAAACCTGAATACAGGTGCGATCAGTATCCGTGCCACCATGATGGAGGCATTGGAATTGGCGATAAACAACGAATTCGAAGGTTTTGATCCAAATCTTGGTGAAGCACGCAAACTCGCCGATGAAAATTCAGTTGAACATGTCAAAGCGTTATTTGAAGAGGCGGGGGTCAAACTGGGCGGTTGGAATCTTCCGGTCAATTGGCGTGGCGCCAATGCCGAGTATTATGATCATCTGGCTAAACTGCCGGAGCGTGCTGAATTCGCCGCTGAGCTCGGTTGCAATCGATGCATCACGGTCATTATGGCCTGGGATAACAATCGACCGTTCCGAGAGAATTGGGATTTTCATGTCAAACGCTTAACGCCTCCTGCGGAAATCCTGAGGGACTACGGAATATCCCTGGCGATGGAATTTATCGGACCGCAGACAAGCCGGGCACCCCATAAGTACGGATTCCTCGACTCGATCGATGGACTGCTGGCGCTGTGCGCAGCGCTGGGTACTGGCAATGCCGGATTGTTGCTCGATACCTGGCATTGCTATACAGCCCACGCATCCCTCGCTGACATTGAGAAACTGTCGAAAGAGGATGTCGTCTACGTCCACATCAACGACGCACCGGCAGGAATAGAGACCGACGATCAGATCGACAACGTTCGAGCGCTACCCGGCGAGACAGGGATCATTCCGTTGCCGGAGATACTGCGCATTCTAAAGGACATCGGCTACGACGGTCCGGTCACGCCGGAACCGTTTAGCAAACAGCTCGACAATGTCGCGCCTGCAAAAGCGGCGAAGCTGGTAAGTGATACACTCGATAAAGTCTGGCGCGAAGCTGGATTGGCATAGGGGAGGCAGGATTACTATGGCTACAACTACCAAGACCTATGATGCCATCGTCGTAGGTACGGGTGCCGCAGGAGGCTGGGCGGCCAAGGAACTCACCGAGGGTGGGATGAATGTTCTTGCGCTGGAAGCTGGGCGTGCCATCGATAAGGTGGCCGATTTCCCGCCCGATTTGGAACCCGTCGAAATGAACATGTTTGCACGGGTCGGGTTCGCCTTAAAGGGCCAACACGTCCAAGCAAAAATGACCGGCACCTTCGGCGGCGGGTTCAGTCGCTTCTATGTGAATGATCGGGAGAATCCCTACAGCAACCCATTGGATGCACCATTTTCCTGGTTCCGCAGTCGACAGGTAGGGGGGCGCATGCACACTTGGGCTCGCGTTGCGCTGCGCATGTCTGAGTATGACTTCAAGAGACCGGACCTGGATCCGAGTATTGGTGCAAGCTGGCCGATCTCCTATGACGATATTGCGCCGTATTACAGTAAAGTAGAAAGGACCCTTGGTGTCATCGGCAACAAAGACGGCGTGGAAAGTCCGCCGGATGGCGAAGTCGTCGCGAATCCTCCGCCGATACCGCCCTCGGATAAAGTGTATTCGAAGCTAGTCCAGGAGCGAACCGGGATCAAGATCATAAGAAGCCGGGTCATCGAGAATAATCTGGACCGAATCCCCATTCCATTGACCATGGCAGCGGACACGGGACATCTGGATCTGCAGCCCGATTCTGTCGTCCATCGCATTCTGATCGACAGCACGACAAAAAAAGCGCGGGGCGTAGGATATTATGACCGCCTGTCGAAGGCCTACCACGAAGTGACCGCCAATACAGTCGTCCTCTGCGCATCGGCGTTTGAGAGCGTCAGGATTTTACTGAACTCGGGCTGCACCGAATATCCCGATGGTATCGGGGCAAGTTCAGGCACCTTGGGCCGTTACATACTCGACCACGTCCTGGTCCCTAAAGGTGGTTTCACCTCCCCCGAATTCGTTGACCTGGTTAAAGCCACGGGGGAAAAACACGTGCCCATCGCCACAGATCCGTACGATCTTGGCGCATACTCCATGTATATACCGAATTACCCTCGCAGCCTCGAGGAAGAGCCCGATTTCGTCGGGGGATACGGCATGCAGACTTCAGCCACACCACACAACTGGTGGATGATGTTCTTTGGCCAAATGGTGCCTAGTCACGACAACCGGGTTACGTTAAACCCCAGAAGAAAGGACAGATGGGGCATTCCCATCGCCCACATCGAGGCGCGCCATGGTGAAAATGAGTTCAAGATGGCCGCGCACATGAATGAGACGGCACGTCGAATTGCGGAGCAACTCGGCTTCAGCATCCGCGAAGGTGGTGGCAGAGTTGCACGGGGACCACAGGCGTTGGTATACAAACTGTTGAAGCCGATGGCCATGCAGAAGAGCGGCGCTATGCATCCGGGCGCGGCTATTCACGAGACCGGTGGTGCGCGCATGGGCAGCGACCCGGAAAAATCCGTCGTCAATTCCTACAGCCAGTGTTGGGACGTGCCAAATGTCTATGTCACCGACGGGGCTTGTTTCCCTTCAAACGGTTGTCAGAATCATACGCTGACCATCATGGCACAGACCGTACGCGCCTGTGACCATATTCTTCAGCAACAGACGGTTTAAGAAACTCAGATCAGGAATCTATCATCATGTCCAGTTCAGAAGTACGTATAGGGGTCGTTGGAACCGGCGGCTTTGCCAATCAAGTACACATGCCGGGCTATCATGCTCATCCGCGAGCCAAGATAGTAGGTGTGTGTGACATCATCCTTGAACGAGCCGAAGCGGCCGCCAAGAGATTCGGTGCTACCTTCGTCACCGACGACTACAAGGAACTCGTTAGCAGGGATGACATCGACGCGATCGATGTGGTGACACCCAACGTCGTGCACGTACCGATTGCACTGGCGGCAATCAAGGCCGGCAAGCATGTCATCTGCGAGAAGCCGCTCGCCATGAGCCATGCCGAGGCCCAGGAACTCATTGCCGCAGCAAAAGAGACGGGCGCCAAAACCGGCGTTAATTTTACGTATCGCGGTCATCCTGCATCGCGCTATGCCCAATACCTGATTTCGAGAGGCCATATCGGCAGAATCTTCCACGTCAATGCGTTCTACATGCAGGGATGGTTGGTCAGCCCCGATACGCCGATCGTCTGGCGCCTGCAAAAAGACATGACCGGCACCGGTGTTCTGGGTGATCTTGGTTCACATGTCATCGATCTGGCCTGCTGGTTTACCGGGGCCAAGATCACCTCCGTGGTAGCGGACATGAGCACGTTTGTCGAGGAGCGCCCGCTGCCGGGGGGTACCGGCAAGGGCAAGGTGGACGTTGACGATGCCAGCACCTTTCTCGCCCGTTTCGACAACGGCGCCATGGGTACGTTCGTCAGCAGCCGCAATGCTACGGCTAGAGGCAATTACCAGCGGATCGAAGTATACGGCGAATCTGGTGCGCTGGTTTACAGCTGGGACGACAAGGAATACCTCGAGGCATCTGTGGGTCATTTCGCGAAAGAGTACCAGATGCTCAAGATTCCGGTTCCCGCCCGTTTCACACCCAGGGACGGTGGTACCGGCTTCACCGAGAACATCAGCAACTTCATCGACGCCATCCTTAACGACAAAGAAATGGTGCCGAACTTTGCGGATGGTCTGGAGAATCAGGAGGTCTTGGACGCGGTGTCGATGTCTGCGGAAGATGGCACCTGGGTGTCAATACCATTCAATTAGTGTCCATCCAGAAATAGGTGTTTTTGGACAAATCAAAACGACAGGGTAAAGATGTTTGCTGTAAAACAGTAACTTGAGTGGGCCGCATTCGGATCGGCACCCGTGGCACGGAATCTAAATCTGGATGGGCAACTAATTAGAATTCGATGTAACGACCACCGACCTGAGGCCCTCACGCAACTTCGTGGGTGCCTTTGAGTTTGGTCGATAGCCAACCGATGTCAGCTGGCACCAACAAGGATCCATGCCATACAGCAGGCAGGCGCGTTACCTAATCGACGCACTCTCGCTACAGGACAAAATTGTTAGCGCGTTAGAAGTGCGAGACGCCACCGTCGACAGCAACCGTGTCGCCGGTATGATAGGAACTGGCGTCACTGGCAAAATAAACCGCGATACCTCGAAAATCATCCGGCTGCCCCCAGCGTCTGAAGGGAATACGTCTGAGAACTCTATCCTTGTACACTTCAGTTTGCAGTGCACGTTCTGTCATTGGCGTCTCAATCCATCCGGGAATGATGGCATTGGCTCGAATGCCGTAACGCGCTTGCCCCACCGCCAGCGATTGAATCAGCGCAATGACGCCCGCTTTGGTTGCTGAATAATGTTCGCTGCCGGCGGCACCAAAGCGTGCCGTGCCGCTGCTGGTGACCACAAGTGATCCTCCCTGTCCACGTTCTTTCATGTGTTTGACGGCCTCGCGAAAGGTAAAGACCACCCCATCCATGTTGACACGAAACACTCGGTGCCATTCATCCTCTGTCATGGCATCAAAGGGCATGCCGCCGCCACCAACACCAGCGTTGGCAAAGCAGGAGTCTACGTGACCGAAGATTTCCAGCGTCTTGGCAAAGGAATCGACCACCTCGCTTTCGATACTAACGTCACAGCGCATGGCAGCCGCTTTAACGCCATAGCCTTTCAGCTTCTCTTCCGCAGCGGCGTTTTTTTCTTGATTCCTGCCCCAGATACAAACTTCGGCGCCCTGTGACGCGAGACCCTCTGCGAAGCCGAGCCCGATGCCGGAGTTGCCACCCGTTATTAACGATACTTTGCCATTTAGATCAAACACGAAATTCTTCTCCTCTTTTGGTGAGCCCTTGATGTAAGACAGCCGCCAGGTTTATCGATCGCAAAGGCCCAACTTACAACCGCGAATGACCGCTTTCCTCTATATTCAGCCCAGGCCGCTTCGCCTGAGTGCGTAGTTGAGTGATTCAGCCGGAACGGTAAAGGCCGGCAGCACACGGTTGCCGAGGTAGATGTCCGGCATGCCGACACGGCTCGTGTAAAAGCCATCCACCGTCATGCGACGCGCCAATGAGAAGAATTCGATGGCACTGGCAAGCTCGGTAGTCTGATTCTTTCGATAGGCGATGAGGTCGAGCAGGGCCTTCTGCTGAGCCACGGTGGCACCGATAAAGTCGCCGGCGCCACGCTGTTCTATGGCTGTGTCCAACCAGGCGAGACCTTTTGTGTAGGTCTGCTTGAGCTCAGCATTGGCGCTAAGCAACATGTCGATCCACGCTGCAACTTCGGCCAGGGCCGCACCCGGGGCACCCTTCTCCACCGGAATGATTAGATCGGTCAGATGCTCCAACGTCTTATATTCGTGAGCGGAGAGCGAATTCGGTTTGTAGGTGCCACCCGCGGCTGCTATGGCCAGATGGGTCATCTGGTGCACTTGCTGCGCCTCGACGCGAGTGATCGTGCCCGCGGCGGCGATGACTGCAGCCAGTTGCTGCAAGATTTGTCGTCGAGTGATGTTAGACATTGCGCTTCCTCATTTCTTCGGCCAGATACTCAGCGGTACGCCAGGCCAGTGCTATGATCGTGTGCGTCGGATTCTTGTCCGGATTACCGGCGAAAGGTGCCGCATCTGCGACAAAAAGATTCGGGACCTCGTGCGCCTGACAGAAATTGTTCAGCACACTGGTTCGTGGATCGTCTCCCATGCGCACGGTGCCCAGTTCGTGGACGACACTACCGCCGACGGAGATGGGAACCTTGGCCTCGCCTTCGGCACTTGCCGGTGGTTCGTACACCCCGCCCATGCCATCGAAGATCTCGCTGAAGGTCTTCTGCATGTGCCGCACCTGGTTTAACTCGTAGTCTCCCCACTGCCAGTGGAAGCGCAGCACCGGGATACCCCACTTGTCGACCACACCTGTCGGATCGATTTCACAGTACGAATTCTCGTTGGGTATCATCTCGCCACGTCCGGCCAGATTCACGTAATTGCCGTATCCTTCGCGAATCGCCTGCTTCATGGGGAGCCCGTAACCCTCAGCATCATTCACGCTTCCCTGGAAGGAACCGATCCCGGGCATATAGTAGCCACCATATACTTCGACGTGATAGCCACGGGGAAAGTCAAGGTCCTTTCGATCCCACAACCACCAGGGTATGAGGAGGTGCCCGGCGCCGTATCCGTCGCCATTGTATGACGGCATGCCAACCATCGCAGGAATGTGCGCCGTCATCCCGTAACCGACCGAGTCCATCAGGTTCCTGCCGACGACACCGGAGGAATTCGCCACGCCGTCCGGATGCCCCGAAGCCGTGGAATTGAGCAACAACCGCGCAGACTCACAGGCACTTGCCGCAAGCACCACGGTGCGGCAGCGAACTTGCCGCTCAGTACCCGTCTCCTTGTCGACGTACGACACTGCGCTGACCTTGCCGCTGGCATCCGTGATCAACTCGCGTGCCATGGCGTTCGGCACCACCTTGACGCGACCGGATTGCATGGCGGGAAAGATCTGGATGTAACTGGATGCGTAATTCGAGGCGGTTGCACAGCCACGGGTGCACTGACCGCAGTAGTGGCAGGCTGGCCGGCCGTTGGTGGGCGTCGTGATGATTGCATGGCGCGCATTGATCGCCCGGATGCCGAGCTTCGCGGCCGAGCGCTGCACCAGTTCCTCATGGACCTTAAGCGGGGCCGGCGGCTGGAAAATGCCATCCGGCAAACTGCGAATGCCTTCCGCTTTTCCCGTGACGCCGATTAAGCGCTCCGCCTTGTCGTAGTAGGGCGCGATTTCGTCGTAGCTGATGGGCCAGTCGACGCCCAGACCATCCCGCGCTCGCGGCGCAAAGTCATAGTCGGCAAAACGCAATTGGTGACGACCGTAGTGGTTGGTGCGCCCGCCAATCACCCGCGAGCGAAACCATCCAAACTGGCTGCCGGGAGCCACCGTGTATGGCTCACCCTCAATCCCGAAACCACCGTAGCTCGCGCCGAATCCAAGCCCGGCCCCCGAACCGTCGCCGACGTACGCCTCTGCGTGTTCACCGGCGCCGCGATGCGGCACGTCGTAGGGCGCCTTCAGCATCTTGAAGTCCTCCATGCCGATCATCGGCCCGGCTTCCATCAGCACCACCGAAACCCCGAGATCGGTAAGCACCTTGGTGACGGTTCCACCGCCCGCACCGGAGCCGATGATGACCACGTCATGAACCATTGTCTCTGCTCTCGCCTGCGCCATTAGCTGCTCCTTTTGATCTGCGCCGTCAGGTGATCGTGCCACTCACGTCATCACGCAAGCTTCACGTGCCGAAAGGTAGGATCCATATATGAGGATGTCAGGACTGGTTCGATCAGAACCAGATTGCACTGCTGCGGCTTCTTATCCGGTAGAAGTATCCACCATTTGGCTACGCTCCCAGCACCTGCCGCCATGGTAAATAACCTACCTGTCCTTGGCAAGTGCCGGTCAATGGCTGAACTCACGCCAATACCGTTACGCAGGCCGTAGAGGAATGCTCTCCCTCTTCTGCAAAGCACGGGAAGACTATGCTATAAATGGGAAACGGAAACTCCATCAAGAGAAACGCACCATGCGAATTACTTTCCTGGCTCTGATTCTCCTGGCACTGCTGTCGAACCTGCCTGCAGCGCAATCTCGACCCTACATTATTCTTGAAGATGTTTCCTACTATTCCAATGAATCGTTTCAAACTGGAATGGTCAGGGATCTAGTGGAGGAAAAGAACTTCGAGGAAATCTATCAATTCTATACCTACTTCGAAGCCATCTATGACGCGAATGACAGGGTGAAGGTTTTCAAGGAGTATGAACGGGGCGAAATCATTCACGAGGAGCGCTACGTCTACGATGATGACACTGCCACGCCGGGAACAATAACTGTGCTGATTCCCGGCAAGAAGCCCCAGGTGACACATCCAAAAGTAGAGCGTTGATCCGTCAATTCCGGCGCTGGCGCGCCGCACTCGCTAACGATCTTGATACGTTGCACTCACAGTCTTGGCAGGGCCTAGGATCCTTGAACCGTCATTAGTGCGAACCTGCGCAGCAACCACTTGCCAACAGATGCTGCTGCAAACAGAATCATCCACAGCACCAGGACCTCCCAGGAGGTTATGAAACCGACTTCACCGTCGAGATAAAACTGCGCCCAGGATGCGTCATTAAAGGATCCGCGCAAGGCCCGATTCACAGCTAGATATAGGAGTGCGAAACCAATAGGAACTAGGACCATCAGCAGGACTTTCCGTTTCGACATGGCAAACGTCATCATGGGAATCAGTACAAATGAAAGCAGAATACTGAAGGGGATCTGCGGCACACCGATCAGCGTTTCCATGAAGGGAGTTATCCCGCGAATACCGAAGACAGCGGCCTGAGACACACACAGAAGAAAAATGAAATACTGGAAACCGTGCAGCAGATAGAACCCGAATCTACCCCGGTATCCGTATGAGGATTCGATGTTCGCAACGAACTCAGATAGATCACTGCCGACTACATCTCGTGCCGGGCGTCCGTCCTGCTGAGCCTGAACCAGCAATCCGAGTATATCCAGCTGAATCTCCTTTCGCTCAACGAGGCTTAGCGAGGAGTTCTGCAGGGCGGCTCCGAGGTCCTCATGGACTTCATAGTATTCAACTGCCAGGCTAGAGGCATACTTGGCCCACCTCATGCGACTGTAAATCAACAGCAGCGTGCCTATCACAGCCAGCCCGATGACTGAGAAGATAATGAATGCCGGCTGTTGCTCCTGTCCACCATTGCCTGCATCTGTCATGACTAGAAGGACAAGCGTGACTCCGAGCAAGACAACGCCGATTGCGCCAACGATTACTATCTGTTTTGATCTGAAGGTTAATTGGTTCATGTACGTAACTCCTCGATTATTCGGTCGACCTTCTGCTTCGTGCTCCCCCACGAAATCAGGAACTCTTGCAGGGAATCATCTCCCTTAGGGGTCAGGCCGTAATACTTGCGCGGCGGTCCAATGTCTGACGGTCTCTTTTCCGATTCGAGAATCCCCTTATTGTGGAGCCGTGTAAGGATCGGGTAGACCGTCACCTCGTGGATGTCGTCGAATCCATTGTTCCTCAGCCCCTCTACCACCTTATATCCGTAGTTCTTCTCCCGCTGCAGAAGCGCGAGAATGCAACCCTCGAGTATGCCTTTTAGCAGCTGTGCGTCTCCTGCCATCGGCTGTTCCTCACTACTTGTTAATACATAGTAGGTAAGGATAAGGCCACTACTATGTATTGTCAAGTAGCAAGGGCTTAATCAGTTGTGGCCGGGCGGGCTTGCTTCGAGTGACCCGCAGAAGTCAAACAGGCCGCCTGATGGTTAAGTCATCCTTCAGGATGCTAAGATGACTTCTCCCCTGCCAATCAAGGACCCGGCATGACCATCGAAGAAGAATTGATCATCGAGCAGATTCAGATCGGACCAATGCAGAACTTCACCTATCTCGTTGGCTCTCGGGCCACGAGAGAAGTGGCCGTGGTGGATCCTGCTTGGGATGTTGAATCCCTGGTGGAACTTATTTCCGAGCGTGACTACAAACTGGTGGCGGCCCTGGTAACTCACTACCATCCCGATCACTGCGGCGGCGGGATGGGCGGGCACAAGGTGCCCGGTGTAGCTGAACTACTGACGGTCAATCCCGTCAAAATCTACACCCACAAAAGTGAAGCCGACGGTCTGAAGAAAGTCACCGGCGTGTCCGACAGTGATCTCGTCAAGGTAGATTCCGGTGACGTTATGACCGTTGGTGATATCGATGTGGAATGCCTGCACACACCGGGTCATACGCCGGGATCGCAGTGCTTCCGAGTAAAGAACACGCTGGTATCCGGGGACACTTTGTTCGTGGATGGTTGTGGTCGCGTCGACCTGCCGGGATCCGATTCCGAAGATATGTATCACAGTATACAGAAGCTGGCAGCGCTTCCTGATGACACGCTGCTACTACCCGGTCACAACTACGGACAAGTCCCCCAGGCGACCATGGCGGAAACCAAAAAGATGAACATGTTTATGCGCGTGCGCGGCCTGGACAACTGGAAGATAATTATGGGCGGACAGTAGGTGAGATTGCTTGTTAACGCTTATGGGTGCACAGCAAGACGGGGGGTGGGAAGCGAGTATGGTGAAATTGCTTGTTAACGCCTATGGGAGACAGCAAGACGGGGGAAGCGAGTATAAGGACCGGACTGTTGAATCCTTTCACCAGACCGGTCGGAGAAGCACCCATGATGTACACTCTCTCCCTGAGTGTTTTTGAAGTATAGCCCCTTACCCCACATATCACCGTGATTTTGGTCACAACAAGAATAACGTTGGCGGAACATTATGCTTAGGATTGATGTGCTCAATCATGCCGTCAGGCCCTCGACGCTGCCACGAATGACAATTGGTTAGCGCCTCTCTGCCGTTAACAATTCGATCTCCGGCAAGGTGTACTCAGTCCGACGCTTTAAATTGAGCAAGGAAGAACGGCCCTGGGAATTGGCGCGAGCGACTGACGAATGAACCTTGATCACTGATATAGCAATGCATATTCTCTGGCTATGAGAATCGAAATTCGAACAGGCACCGTCGATGATGCCGAGGCAATCGCCGGCGTTATCCAAACAGCTTTTCGTGATGTTGCTGAGAAATTCGCGCTGACGCCCCAAAACGCACCCAGCCACCCATCCAATTGCACCGGCGACTGGATTCGAAGCGATCTGAATACCGGTTTCCAATACCTTGTAGCGGAAGACGACGGCGACATAGTTGGCTGCGTTGCATACAAGAAGATCACCACTCTTGTAGCGGAAGCTCAGCGACTGGCCGTCACACATCGCGGGAAGAAGATAGCGGATCTTCTCAACAGAGCTGTTATAGATCGAGCCGTAGAAGATGGCATTGAAACGACTCGCATCTCGATTGTTGCACAGCATGAAGCATTGCGACGCTGGTACCTACGAATGGGTTTCATCGAGCGGGAATCTCGTGCCTTCGACCACCTGCCCTTCGAGGTCCAGTACTTGGAGTTGCGACTCAACAAAGCCGACCACTGACTCTCCGATCCAGACGAATCTCACCTACGTGGGCGACCCTCGCTCCTTCTCATCTGTCATGACAGATTCTACCACTCGCATCCGATCTTCCAGTTCATCCAGATGATCTTGAATATCCATCAACTCGTCAGAGCTCGTCGACTGTTTGCTCCTAAAATAGTTATCGAGGGTAGTGAAACCGCGCCACCCAAAGACTATACACAACACGAATATCATGCCAGCTATGGGCACAACTACATCTTCAACCATGTCCGGCCTCCTCTGTTTTTTTTGCCAGGGCACTGCTCATTCTAGACGAAAAACGATCTGACCAATATGGTTCATGAATGCACCACTGCATGGCTACACCCGCGAATTACGAAAACCGGCCACCAAGGTGGTTCGTCGTGGCGCGACGTCGCGTAGAGACTGTCACAGTATTCTCCAGAGGACGACAAGCTATTCAAACCATGCGCTATAATCTTGGAAAACCGGAAGTAGGGATCCGTGTCATGAGAGAGCAAGTTTCTATTGCGATGCTGAACGACGAGGTCACACCAATGGAATTCGTTGTGGAGATACTCCAGCAGGTGTTCGACTACGACCGCAAGACGGCAACGCGAATCATGCTTGACATTCACAGGAGGGGAGGCGCGATCGTGGCTCGCGCATCGCCTCAGAAAGGCGACGAACTCGTTGACAGTGTGACGTCGCGAGGGAAGAAGAGCGGTCATCCGCTCACCTGCAAGATCGCTGATGCGAAAGAATCAGAAGAGTACGCCCTTAAGTACGTTTGATGGAAGTCGTATCAGATAGCTGTCTGTCGTGAGGCATTCTCTCAGATCGTGTTGACCCTGAACTGACTCAGCTCGTGTTGGTTGCCTGCATCGTGCCGACCAGGACTGCTAGGAACTCCGATTTCGAATAATCTCGCGAGTAATGAGATAGAAGGAGAACACTAATAGCAGAAGACTGATTGACCCAGTAACCGTAGCCTTTGCTTCCAGTTCTGGAATCATGGCAGCATAATCACTCCATGCACTACGGTCGGCGAGCATCAGAGTCCAAACCGCAAAATACAGACCAACAATAAACGATGCAGCCGATAGAATGATATTGCGTGTGTTTCTAGTCATCTGGAGTTCACGAAGTTCACGGGTGGCTAGTGTGATTTTCAATGTGGATAGCTATCAGTCCACCAGCTCTACATCATCAGTGTGCGTTTTGTGGCGTGATCAGCACAGCCATCACGGACAGACGTCTTGGTAACGAGTAGGAACTCACTTTCTTCGCTTGGTACCTCAGATAGGCCGACCCGACCCACACAACAACCCGCCTAGGGGGCATGGCCAGGAGTCAGTGAACGCGCAAAACAAAGGTCAGCAATGTCATAGCTGCCATCCAAACTACGAGCAATCACTATCGCCTACGAGGCAGGGACTACCAATAGCTACTCAAGTCATGGCTTTATTGGTAGGCCGTATAGGGATCGAACCTATGACAAATGGATTAAGAGTCCACTGCTCTACCAGCTGAGCTAACGGCCCGTTTCAGAGATCAGGTTGAATATGATACCTTAAAACACAGTTTCCTGCCCGGTCAACTGTTTTACCGTGCAAGGAGATCATGGTACTTTCGCGTCATTTGCAGCGGGGATTACAGCGTGGCTTATGTCAAATCGGGTAGTGCTGAGATCTATTATGAAGTCTATGGCGATGGACCTTGCATCGTATTTGCCCACGGTGCCGGTGGCAACGCAGCAAGCTGGTGGCAGCAGGTGCCCTATTTTGTAGATCGATTCAAGATCATCACCTTCGATCACCGCTGTTTCGGCCGGTCGACCTGTCCGCCTGAAAGCATTGACATGAAATACTTTGCCACCGACTTGCGGGCCATCCTCGATGAGGAAAGGATCGAAAACGCTTTTCTCGTTTGCCAATCCATGGGTGGCTGGACCGGCATGCGCATGGTGGCCGAGTCTCCGGAACGTCTCAGAGCGCTGGTCATGAGCCATACGCCCGGCTCCATCACGAACGAAGAAATCCGGGCAGTGCAGCAGAGACTTACAGCAGACAGAATACCGGTTACCGCACCGTTTGGCAGTTCGGCAGTGGCGCCTGACTACCAGGACAAAGATGCAGCGGGTGCGCACCTTTATAATCAGATCAGTAGTTTCAATACAAACGTCGATCGCAACAAGCTATTTGCAGGCATGGGCGAACCGATGCCGATGGCGGCGCTGCAGGACTATACGATTCCCACCCTCTTTATCACAGCGGAACAGGATCAGATCTTTCCACCGGAGCTTATCCATATGGTTGCGAAACTGGTGCCCGGAGCAATCGTGAAAGTGTTGGGAGATGCCGGGCACTCCTCCTACTTTGAGTCGCCAGCACTGTTTAACAAGACGGTGGATGAGTTTATTGCAGGTCATCTTGACTAGCTCAAGGCGAAATGGAAAAGAAAGCATGACAGAAAACGAGAATCTGGGTTTTGAGTTTACCCCGCTTTCAGGCAGCGCCGACAGTTTGTGTGTGATGATCCACGGCTATGGCGCTGATGGTAGTGACATGATCGCTGTGGCAGCGGAAATGTCCACGTTTCTCCCCAACACCCATTTTATGGCGCCAAATGGACCGGAGCCCTGTCCGACAGCTCCTGGTTATTATCAGTGGTACTCCTTCGGCGGCGGACGGCAAGGAGCAGACTTGGGAGCAGCAAATGTCGCGCCTCTAATCAATCGTTATGCCGACATTCAATTGGAACGACTAGGCTTGAAGGACGACAGATTGATCATGTTGGGATTCAGCCAGGGAGGCGGCATCATGATTGAAGCTGCCATCAGACGCCCTCGCACATGTGCTGCACTGCTTTGTTTTACGAGCGCGATCAGAAACAGGGACAAACTTGCTGACGAGATCACTGCGCGGCCGCCCACCATGCTTATTCACGGTGAACTGGATGAGGCGGTGCCGATTCGCCACGTCTTCAACACAGCTCAGCTACTTGAAGAGCAGGGAGTAAGTGTCAGGTATCACATCTGTCCAGGTATCGGCCATACCTTAAACGAAGAAGGTGCCTGTATGGGGGCGATGTTTATTTCCGAGATGTTGGAGGAATGAGAATGGCAAATGAAAGAGGGTCAGACTGGATTCGGTCGAGTCTGACCCTATCTAAAACCTGGCCCTCGCCCGCGTCGTTAGCTGGCTTGGCCCCTTAGACCACCTGGCTTGGCATTGCTCATGTCGAGGATCTTGTCCTTGTTTTCCATAAACTTCTCAAAGCTCGCCTCAACACCCAGGTTCACGCCTTCATTGGTATACACGGCATTGGTCTGGAACCGTCCCGCACCGGCTTGAATGACGGTTCCGGTAGGTGCGTCCTCAGTGCACAGAAACAGCACCGCGGGCGTTACCAGATCGGGCGCCATCTCCGGTCGGCCTTCACCACCCTCCGAAGCATAACCCGGTATGGTGGCTGTCATACGAGTCGCTGCGGCAGGAGACAAGGTGTTCACTTTGATATTGTGTGATGCACCTTCCTTGGCCAGCACATTCATCAGGCCCAACATACCCATCTTGGCAGCACCATAGTTGGCCTGGCCAAAATTGCCAAATATGCCAGATGTCGATGAGGTAACGACGATACGTCCATAGTTCTTCTCATACATGATCGGCCAGGCATGGTGTGTGACATAGGCGGTACCCATAATATGGACCTGCATCACCAAATCAAACTCATCCAGGGTCATTTTCTTGAAAGACTTGTCTCTGAGGATGCCCGCATTGTTCACCAATATATCGATTGTACCGAACGCATTCACTGCATCTTCGATAATGCTTCTGGCGCCGGCTTTGTCTGCCACTGATGCCTTGTTGGCAACGGCTTCGCCGCCGGCAGCCTTGATCTCTGCGACCACCTCGTCAGCCATATCACCGGCTCCACTTCCATCCACGGCACCACCCAGGTCGTTTACCACAACCTTGGCACCAAGTTGCGCTAAACCGAGGGCGTGGCATCTGCCAAGACCACCACCAGCTCCGGTGACTACCGCAACTTTCCCTTCCAATTCGCTCATTTCAAATCCTCCAAATGTTTATAGGTGCTATGGCGAACCTACCATATTGGCGTAAGAAGCTAAAGGACATGGCTCTCCTAAAACACTGTTTCTAGAGCCGAAAGCTGGATTAGAATAGGCGGGACGGTACCCACAATCGCGAATTCACACAGAATGGCACTTCACTGTTATGAGAACCCTTGAAGGGGTGCGCGTAGTCGATATTTCCAGCCGGTATTCGGCGGCCTGGTGTACCCGCCTGTTGGCGGACTTCGGTGCGGAAGTGATCATGTTGGCCGAGCCTGGCGCGGACCCGTCCGGCGGGCACCCGTTGGCAAAGCTGGCGCCGTTTGATGGCGACGGCAACGGCATTCCAGCACGGTACGTACATGCCAATAAGAAGCTCCTTCAAGCCGCGCCAAACTCAGACGGTGTTAAAGAACTGATTCGATCTGCCAATGTACTTATTGAATCGTCCGCTGCAGCAGAACGGCAGCGAAATGGTCTTGACTACGACTCGGTCAGAGCAGAAAACCCAGGCATCATCTACTGTTCGCTCACTGCCTTCGGTCAGGACGGAGAACGAGCGAACTATCCGGGCAACGATCTGTCACTTTATGCCTACTCCGGGTGGGCCAGCCTGAACGGCCTGGCGGACCGCTCGCCGCTAAAGGGAAGCGGCTTCCAGGCATCCTACCAGGCCGGTACCACTGCCTACGCGGCAATCCTTGCCGCCCTCCTGCACCGCGTTTCTCACCCGTTCGAAGGGCAACAGATCGACATTGCGGAATTGGAGGTCCTCTGCAGCACGTTTTCTCCTGCAGTGCTTGGTTCCGCCTGCCGCGGTATCGCCTTGCACAGACGGAAGGACGTGGATATTACCGGTGGGCCCGTGCCGGTAAAGGATGGTTTCTTTTCACTCACAATAAGCAGAGCCCACTTCTGGCGGGATGCCATGGATATCCTCGGTTTACCCGAGTTGGGACAATCGGCAGACCTGCAGAAGAGTTGGTACAGACAGAGGCACAAGGATGAGTTTGTAAGCAAGGTGCAGGCGAAGATGAAGGGGTGGAACAGGATGGACCTCTTTAATGAACTGGCGGCTCGCCGCGTCATCGCGGGACCCGTGCTGACCCTGGATGAACTGGCGCAGAATGAGCACTTGCGCGTACGGGATTTTTTTCAATCTGCGCACAATGCCGGCGAACCGATCGAGTTTCCCGGCGCGCCCTTCAAAATGTCTGAGAGCAGCTGGCGACTTGAGCACGACAGGCCTATTGCGATCACGGAGCTGCCGACGCCGCCTGAACCACGTTCCTCTGGAATTCGCGAGGATGCGAATCCGCGCCGAGATGGGCCGTTCAGCGGCTACCGCGGCGTAGTACTGACGCAGGCCTGGGCGGGCTCCTATTGTACGCAGTTGATGGCGCTGATGGGTGCCGAAGTGATCCAGGTTGAGGTGAGAAAACTGCCGGATTCGTGGCGTGGCATGTATGACGGACCCATGCCTGCCAAACTTGACGGCGTTACATCAGCGAGCAATCCCTACAACTGCAATCCCCTTTATAATTCTGTTAACTTGAACAAACTCTCCGTTACGCTGGATCTATCCGAGGCCGACGGACTGGCAGTATTCAGGGATCTGGTTGTGCATGCCGACTTCGTGGCAGAGAACTTCTCACCGAGAGTGATGGGCAACCTCGGCATCGGATACGAATCGTTACGGCAGATCAGAGAGGATATCATTTTGCTGAGTCTTTCTGCATATGGCCACACCGGTCCCTGGGCCAACGTCCCAGGTATCGGTGGCACCCTCGAGCCGACCTCAGGCATGTCAGCACTGCTCGGTTATCCGAACGAGCCCTCGAACGGGTCCCCGAACGGCTCACCGGAAGGAACACCCCTCAATTCCGGGCAGATGTATCCCGATGCGGTTGCCGGCCTTTATGGCTTTGCGGCTCTAACAACTGCACTGATGCACCGCCAGAGAACCGGTAAGGGACAATTCATCGATCTTTCCATGCAGGAAGCCAACTTTACGTTTATCGGCGACGCCTGGCTAGAGTACATCCTCAACGACAATGTTAGGACGCGCCTCGGCAACAGGCACATGACCTTCGCACCCCATGGCATATTCCCAACCCAGGAGGAGGATTGGTGGATTGCCATTGCTGCGGAAACAGAATTACAGTGGCAACAGCTTTGCCGGATGGCTGCCCATGAGGAGTGGTTGACCGACTCCCGTTTCGTCGACAACCGTTCGCGAAAAGAGAATGAGGATTCGCTCGATCTGCTGATCGAAGAGTGGACTGCGACCGAAGCGAGGGACAAACTGGCGCAAAGGCTGGCACAGGCCGGCGTTATTGCGGCACCGGTATTGGATGCGCTGGAGGTGGGCAGCGATAGGGCGCTCAGGAATCGGGGAGCGATGGTTGCAGTCGAGCATCCGGAAACAGGTCGCTGGTACCAGCCGGGCGTTCCGTTCCGGATGTCTCTGACAAATCCGTGCGTGCGCAGGCATGCACCGTTGCAGGGACAGGACAGTTTAGCGGTGTATAAGCGACTCCTGAATATGAGTGAAGACGAGTATGAAAAACTGGTAACGAAAGGTATCTCCGGCAGCGGCCCGCCGGACAACTGAAGAGGGATAACTATGGACTACACACAGATCGAGACTGAAATCGTTGGCCGAATCGGCAAGGTCATTCTCAACCGTCCTGAAGTTCGCAATGCACAAAGCCGAATTCTATTGGAAGAGATGGACAGTGCATTTGCGCTACTGGCTGAGAACAAACTGGTCAAGGTGATCATTCTGACAGGTGCTGGTGAACACTTTTCCGCAGGCCATGACCTCGGCACGCAGCCGGAGCTGGATGATCAGCAACTGCGACCCATCGAAGCCGGTGTCCGAGGCAGATTCCACCGATCGAGGGAGCTGTTCGTTGATTACAGCCTGCGCTGGCGCAACCTGCACAAGCCGACCATCGCAGTTGTAAAGGGCTACTGCATATTTGGCGGATGGATGATCGCTTCCGCCATGGACCTGGTGTTCGCGGCTGAAGATGCCATGTTCCTGGCCACGAATTTTCAGTACTTTTCTGCGCCCTGGGACATTCAGCCACGCAAGCTCAAGGAGATTCTCTTTGAAAGCCGCTTTATCGACGGCATCGAAGCGAAGCAACTGGGACTGGTCAATCGGCTGTACCCTAAAGAGACCCTTATGGATGAAACCATCGACTATGCCGAAAGGGTTGCCGAGAACGACTGGTTCCAGCTGCGACTGATAAAACTTGCCGTCAACCAGGCGCAGGATTCGCAGGGATTCACCGCTCACATCAGCGCGGCCCACACCATGCACATATTGAGTACTGTGGGGGAAGGCGACCCCGGATTTGCCCTTAAGAAGCCAGAAGGCAAGAGGCGCCCTATGGTGCAAAGGGCGCTGGAGAATTACCAGCGACACATGAAGGAGTAAGCACAAGACAGGAAGAACACAGACAATAAACTGGCATTTCACTTCGATATTTATCAAAATAGCGCGGCTTTGGCCATAAGATCGACAATAATGACAAGCGCTCGGAAATTTCACACCATTGAAGGCACGTTTGCGATGCAACGCGGAGTCCTCACCGACCCCGTTGTAGCCTATGAAACCTGGGGCGAGCTCAACGAGAAACGAGATAACGCCGTATTGATTTTCACCGGCCTGTCGCCCTCCGCCCACGCTACCTCATCGCCCGATGATCCCGCTACCGGTTGGTGGGAGGGTATCGTGGGACCCGACTGTGCAATCGACACCAATCGTTTTTTCGTAATCTGCATGAATTCGTTGGGCAGTTGTTTTGGGACCACCGGGCCCGCCTCGATAAATCCTGACAGCGGCAAACACTATCGTCTCGATTTCCCGGCTCTGCATATCGAAGATATCGGCAAGGTTGGCTACGAGCTGATCCAGTCCTTCGGAATTAAGAAACTGTTTTCGACAGTCGGCCCATCCATGGGGGGCATGACTGCACTTGCCTTCCTCATCCAATTCCCGGATGTCAGCGAATCTTTCCTATCCATTTCCTCTGCTGCCCGTGCCCTGCCATTCGCAATCGCCTTGCGCTCTCTGCAGCGGGAAACGATCAGGACGGATCCGGCCTGGGGTAAGGGAAGCTATCCGTTAGCAGAAGGTCCCATCATCGGCATGCGTCTTGCCCGAAAGTTGGGCATGATGACCTATCGATCCGCACAAGAGTTCGACAAGAGATTCGGTCGGGAGCGAATATCTGAAGAACGGCAGACCGGTGATCCATTCTGCATCGATTTCGAAGTGGAATCCTACCTGGAAGCCCACGCCAGCAAGTTCGTCGGCAGCTTCGATGCAAACTGCTACCTTTATCTTTCCCGGGCGATGGACCTGTTCGATGCCGCCGAGCACGGCGGTTCACTGGAAGCGGGCCTGGCCCGTGTCTGCGTCGACCGAGCCATGTTGATCGGGGTGGAGTCCGACATCCTCTTCCCGATTCACCAGCAAAGGGAACTGGCGGAAGGGCTGGATGTGGGCGGCAGGCAGGTGGAGTTTATCGAACTGCCCTCCATTCAAGGACACGATTCCTTTCTGGTTGACATGGATAGATTTCGACCGGTGATCACCCACTTCTTCAATCAGCAAGTGCTCAAGTTGTATAAAAAGGATCGTGACAAGGTCTGGCAAATCTGACGTCGATGCCGATGGTCAAACGGACAAGGCAGCGCTTATTTCGCTTCTGTCTAAACAGCGATTCCTGAGAAAATTAAAGTCTTTGACTACGCGATCAAAAGGAGTAGATTTGAAATTGGGGCTGCACCATGCTCCTTCCCGGTGGACATTATAATCTGCCAAGGCACGTAGACGGTGGGACTAAGATCTCCGATGAACCGTCGCAAGGTGCCTAAAACGGAAACACTTAGTAACCGTACGCCCCGCTTCACAGTGGGGCGTTTTAGTTTGGGAATTAGCGACAAAAGCCCCTGTCAGTGACAGGGGCGAATCTACCGTTCAATAACCTTCCAGCTCACCATAGCGGTTACGGTGGTAGGCAGCGTTGCCGAAACTGTGCTCACAGACTCTGGCGCGCTTCATAAAGAATCCGATTTCATGTTCATCGGTCATGCCAATGCCACCATGCATCTGGATGGCTTCGCTGCTGACCAGATTGTAGGTGTCGGTCAGACGCGCTTTTGCCAGACTGGCCAATTTGGGCACCTCATCGGAATCTTCATCCAGGGCTGAAAGTGCTTCCAGCACCACGGATTTAGAAAGCTCAATCTCGCAAAACATTTCGGCAGCCCGGTGCTTCAATGCCTGAAACGAGCCGATGGGTACACCGAACTGCTCACGCACCTTGAGGTATTCAAGAGTTCGCTCAAAGGCTTCCTGCAGACCGCCCAACATTTCGGCGCTCAGTACGATTCGACCGACGTCCAATACTTTATCCAATACGTCAGCGCCTTTGCCCTCTGCCCCTAACAATGCGGTTGCGGGGGCTTGCACATTGCTCAGCTCGATATTTGCAGCGTTGCGGCTGTCCGCCATGATGGTTCGTGTAGTTGATATACCATCCGAATCGGCAGCCACCAGAAAGAGTGACAGACCGTCCCTGTCGCCGGCTGTTCCGGAACTGCGAGCCACTACGACCAATTGATCGGCAACATGACCATCCAGTACGAACTTCTTGCTGCCGTTCAGCTTGTAGCCATCGCCTGACTTCTCGGCAGTGGTGCTGATATTGTAGGGACTGTGATGGGGGGTTTCTTCCAGGGCCAATGCGGTCAGCAGTTCGCCGCCCGCCAGAGCAGGCAGCAATTCAGCTTTCTGTTCGTCACTGGCACCTGACAGGATGGCACTGCTGCCGAGCACCGCGGTTGACATCAAAGGGGAAGCAGTGAGTGTTCGACCGCACTCCTCCATGACGACACCCATGCCCAGATAGCCAAACCCAAGGCCACCAAAATCCTCGGGAATGGTTATGCCGGCCCAACCCAGTTCAACCATCTGTTGCCAGATGTCCCGACTGAAACCGGTCTCATCTTTGTCGTCACGTAGCTTGCGAAGCTCGGTAATGGGTGTGCTCTTGCCGCAAAAGTCCTTGGCGGCATCTTTCAACATGTTCTGTTCTTCATTCAATACTAAAGGCATCTTCTACTCCCTATCAATCTGGTAACCCAAGCACTCGCTTGGCAATAATGTTTAACTGAATTTCTGACGTGCCACCCGCAATCGAACTTCCTTTGGACCGTAACCAGGTCCTGGTTAGTGTTCGTTCCTCACTGGTAAACATATCCCCTTCCCAACCGAACGACTGGGTCCCCATCGCCTTGAGTTGTAGTTCAAGTCGATCCTTACCCAATTCCGAACCATAATATTTGAACATCGAGGTGGCAAAGGTCGGTGTACCACCCGATGCATTTTCCGCCGCAGCCCTTCTCTGCGTCAGGCTGAACGCCTTGCTCGTCATAGTATTGCCAATAATCTGATCCCGCAACACTAAATCTGCCAACTTACCATCGTCCATGCCAATGTAATCCCTGGCGATCTGGGACAAACTCCTCAAGTTGTCATAGCGACCCCGCCGACCTCCCGAACTCATGCCGGAGATGGAGGAGCGCTCATGCTGCAACAGTCTCTTGGCCACGGTCCAGCCGCGATTCAGTTGGCCTACCAGGTCCTCTTTCTTGGCAATCGCATCGTCGAAGAAGGTTTCGTTAAAGGGTGAACTGCCACTGATCAACTTGATGGGGTTCACCTTGACACCCGGTTGGTCCATATCGATCAATACGAAACTGATGCCCTCGTGTTTGGGTGCCTGAGGCTCCGTTCTGACCAGGGTAAATATCCAATCGGCATTCTGGGCGCCGGATGTCCATATCTTCTGGCCATTCACCAGAAAGTGATCGCCCATATCTTCCGCCTTGGTCGCCAGACTGGCCAGGTCTGACCCGGCTCCCGGCTCGCTGTATCCCTGGCACCAGCGAATCTCGCCGTTGACGATCTTGGGAAGATGACGCTGTTTCTGCTCCTCGGTTCCATAGTCCAGAAGGGTCGGACCGATCATGCTGAAGCCCATGCCACCGATGGGACTTCTGGCGTTGATTCGAATCATCTCGTCCTGGAGGATGAGGAACTGATCCCGGCTCAGGCCGCCGCCACCATATTCGCTCGGCCACATAGGCGCCGTCCAGCCCTTCTCCGCCATGCGATCAAGCCAGACTTTTGCACCCGGATTCTCGTAGGTCTGGCTGGTGCCACCAGCAACCGCTTCGGCGTCTGTTCCCGAGCCACGCATGCTGTCTGGGCAATTGTCTGCCAGCCAGGCTTGTGTTTCCTCGCGAAACTCTCTTAATGTAGCCATTCTTGCTTCTCTGCTGCTTCGATCCAGTCGGTGTCGAGCAGGTTCTTCCGTAACCCTACCAAAGTGCTCGGACTATTAAATGAGCCAGGTCATTAAACATTCCTTAATCGGGTAATCCAAGTACTCTTTTGGCTAGGATATTGAGTTGTACTTCGTTGGTGCCACCGGCGATCGATCCTGCCCTGGATGCCAGCCAGGTGCGCGTCAGATTCAATTCCTCAGCGGTAAAGCCATCGCCTTCCCAACCGAAGGACTGCGTGCCGCGGGCTTTCAATTGCAGTTCCAACTGCTCCTTGCGCAGGTCAGCGCCGTAGAATTTGAATATGGAGGTAGCCGCACCAGGTGTGCTACCCGCCTCCGACTCCTCAACGGTGCGGCGCTGGGTCAAGGAAAAAGCATTGGCGTTCATTCGATACTGGATGATGGAGTCGCGAAGGACCGGATTGGCCAGGTGGTTATCGACCATACCGATGGTCTCCTTCGCCACGTCAGCCAGGCTGGTGGTGGTTTGGGTTGCCGCCGTCCTGCTGGCACCTGCACTTGCCAGAGCTCGAAGTCCGGATCTTTCATGCTGCAGCAGTCTTTTTGCCACCGTCCAACCCTGATTGACCTTATGTACCAGATCCTCCTTTGGAGCTTTGACATCGTCAAAAAAGGTCTCACAAAATGGTGATGCGCCGCTGATCAGCTTAATGGGTTTGATGCTGATGCCGGGGCTGTCCATGGAAAAGAGAACAAAACTGATACCCTCGTGTTTTGGGGCCTGTGGCTCGGTTCGTACCAGGCAGAAGATCCAATCGGCGAACTGTGCTCCGGACGTCCAGATCTTGGAACCATTCACCAGAAAGTGATCGCCCTTGTCCTCCGCTTTCGTCGCCAGACCGGCAAGGTCGGATCCTGCCCCCGGTTCGCTGTACCCCTGACACCAGCGAATTTCACCGTTGACGATCTTTGTAAGATGGCGCTGCTTCTGTTCTTCACTGCCATATTCCAGCAGCGTCGGGCCGATCATGGTGACACCCATCCCCTCCAACGGAGAACGTGCCTGTATTCTGGCCATCTCTTCCAGCAGCACGACAAACTCATCCGTATGCAGTCCTCCTCCGCCGTATTCCTTGGGCCAGGCAGGTACTGTCCAACCCTTCTCGGCCATCCGATCCAACCAGACATAGGAATCGGGATTCGGGCTGCGATGCTTGGAACCACCGCTAACAGTCTCTCCTTCGGTCATCGGGGTTCGCATCGATGCAGGGCAGTTTTCATCCAGCCAGGCACGTGTATCTTTGCGGAAGTCATCAAGGGCAGCCATGTTCATTCCTCCGTCGGGGGACGATCTCGTTATTGTGACTCGTTTCTTGCACCGCACAACGTATCTTGTTATTGAGCCGCTTATATTGCCTCAGTCCGTTTGGATAATAAAGTGGGGATCGGGGGGGGATCGGGGACAGACACTTGTCAGAAAGTGGGGATTGGGGATCGGGGACAGACACTTGTCAGTGGGGATCGGGGACAGACACGAATTCACCGCCTTCGTATTGACGGGCCAAATCTTAATGGCTACCTTAAGGCCAACTTTTCGAGAGAGGTCTCCATGCGCTATATCATCTACGGAGCCGGTGCCATCGGCGGGACCATCGGCGCAAGACTTTTTCAGAAGGGACAGGACGTCATTCTGATCGCCAGGGGGCAGCACCTGCAGGCAATTCAGGCCAATGGCCTTATCCTGGAGGATCCGCACGAATCGGTAACCCTGTCGATCAAGGCCGTCGGTCATCCAGCGAAAATCGGCTTTCGTGAGGACGATGTCGTATTTCTCAGCATGAAATCCCAACATACCCTGTCTGCCCTCGAGGACTTGCGCGAAGCTGCCGGAGTGAATGTTCCGGTTATCTGCTGTCAAAACGGTGTTGCCAACGAACGTATGGCGTCGCGACGGTTCGACCGAGTCTACGCCATGGTGGTGATCCTGCCTGCCAGCCATCTCGAACCCGGTATTGTGCAGCACGAATCGCAAACGATCGGCGGAGTCCTCGATGCTGGCGTCTTTCCTGAGGGAACGGATCAACTCATCGAACAGGTCTGCATCGATCTTCGCGATGCCAATATCAGTGCTTACCCTGACGCAAAGGTTATGCGTCAAAAATATGCAAAAATGCTCAACAATCTCGGTAACTCGCTTCAGGCAGTCAGCGACGCCGGTGCAGACGCGAGGGACATCGCCCGTCAGATGGTTCACGAAGCGCTGGAGTGCTACCGAGTGGCCAACATAGACTGTGCCAGCCGTGAGGAGGTACAGGCAAGGCGTGCAGATCTTCTGCAGATGGGACAAATCAGTGGCCGCAATCGCGGTGGCGGTTCCTCCTGGCAAAGTATCATGCGATGCACGGGATCTATCGAAGCGGACTATCTCAACGGCGAAATCGTACAGTTGGGTAAGCTCTATGGCGTGGCGACGCCTGCCAACAAGACTCTGCAGCAACTTGGCAATCAAGTCGCCCGGGAGAAGGCCAAAGTAGGCACGATTCCCCTGGACGTTATCCGGACCATGATTTCCAAGGCGGCAGCGGACGATGCTCGACGTCTAAAAGATGAATCTACGTGACTGTTAATCGACTAACAGCTACACAGAGTCAACTGGAATCCCTGTTGACGAAGTACTGCCTACGGATCGAGCGACACAATGATCTGATCAAAGCAATCGTCCCAGGTAGCTATGCCAAAGATCGTATTCTCACGCGGACTGCACAGCTATTCGAGAGCTGGCCTGACCCGACTAACCGTCCCCCTCTCTTTGGCCTGACGCTGGGGGTGAAGGACATCATCCACGTCGATGGTTTCAGCACCGGCTGTGGGACCGCTCTACCCGATCACCTGTTCCAGGGCCAACAGGCAGATTGCGTGTCCAAGCTGCTACAGACTGGCGCCGTTGTCATGGGCAAAACCGAAACCACCGAATTTGCCTTCTTGGAGCCTGCCGCCACGCGCAATCCCCACAACATCGATCACACGCCTGGAGGATCGAGCAGTGGTTCGGCAGCGGGCGTCGCCAAAGGATTCTTTGATCTGGCGCTGGGCACCCAGACTGTCGGATCAGTCATTCGGCCAGCTGCCTATTGTGGTGTCATCGGTTTCAAGCCAACACTAGTGTTCTGTCCTAAACAGAACATATATTTAATAGTCTCTTTCTGGCTCTGCCCACCTTCTCGATGATCTCATCTGTCGACTTGGTCCAAACGAATGGCTTTGGATCTCTGTTGT